>SMTZ1_10001391_pt1 | contig 24189 bp, 25 predicted proteins | sample DeeMarSWOR136_30_FD_25667 | JGI IMG/M metagenome (IMG submission 25667) | reverse complement strand
ATCTACGAATATCTTTATAATTATTTGAAGGATCATGAATCAGAGATTAATAAACTCAACATGAAAATCGCTTATCAGAGATCCTGTTCTAACCGTTTTATTTCTGATGTTGATAAATGGGTTGATAAAATTTGTGAACTTATTGGGGTAGAGAGAGTAAATAGAAAGTATGATCGAGAAAATGCGTTATGTTGTGCTGGTATCTTTGCAACTTTGGGAAAACAATCATTGGTACGAAAAACTATCAATGAGAATGTAAATGATATGGTTGAACACAATGCGGAAGCATGTGTATATAATTGTCCGATGTGTATACAAAGTTTAGGTTCTAAAGTTGAAAGAAAGGGATTAAAAAATTATATCCTAAGTGATCTGTGTAGACTTGCCCTTGGAGAATCCTTAGATTAAGTGAATTAATACTCTAAAAGTAATGAAAAAAGAATAAACAAAATTTTTAACTTAATAAAAATAACCAAACCTAATAGAATAACGAAAAAAATAATGGAATAATCACAATGTCAGAAGAAGAAATAAGAACACAAATTAGTGATAAAAAAGATGATATTACTAGAATAGAAGAGGATGCAACAAAAAAAGAAGCGGGAGCAGAAAAGAAAATTGAGGGTGATTGGGACAATAAAATTAATGATACGAAAGAAAAACTAGACACCGCAGAAATTAATTTAAAAGAAGCAACAGAAAATGCAGATAAATGGGTAAAAGCAAAGAATAAGTTGACAGTGGAAGTAAAATCACTAAAAACTCAACATGAGAATTATGTTAAGGGTAAAGATAAAGCACTTAAGAAATTACTAAATGATATCGATAAAGAAAAAGTAAGTAAGATTAAAACTTTAGAAAAAGATATTAAAACTCTTGAGAAAAAATTAGAAAAATTGGAAGTTGAAAAACTAAAACAAAAACTTACTTGAACATTAACACAATTTGTATTTTTTTATCTTAATTTTTTTTAACTTTTTATTTCATTCATAAAAAATGGATTTTATGAAACTATGATACTTTTAGTCGGTTTTGAAAAATTTGGGAAATTTTCTCAAAATCTTAGTAAAGAAGTGGTAAAATTCTTTCCTGATAATCTTAATAAAACGTCTATTATGAAAATAATTTTACCTGTTAGTTGGGATAATAGTATAATATGCTTTAAAGAAATTTTAAATTCTCTTGAATCATTTCCTGATTTAATTTTTATATTAGGAATCCATACAAGGAAAAAAGTACAAATAGAGAGGTATGCATGGAATTGGGCATTTGGAATAGATGAATTATATAAGTTTAAAATAGGGTTTATTAAGTTTACGAGACCCTTTCGAGCGAAAACGGTATTCAATTTAAATAGACTAGTTAAATTTAATACAAAACAGAATTTTTTATCAATTTCTCACAATCCTGGATTTTTCTTATGTAATTATATTTATTACTGGGCATTAGTTCTTTCAAAAGAAAAATTCCCGGTACTATTCATGCATATTCCACAAAACGGGAATAGGAAAGATTTAATATGTTTAACTGAAAATTTAGTGAAACAAATAATAACTGTTTTTTAATAAAATCCTAAAATGTTAAAACTAGATATTAAGTGGCAATTTCTGTCCCTTTTCATTAAGGAAATCTTTAGAAATATCCGATTGGAGTTTGATCTCATCATATAGCCAATTCAATAATCTCATTTTAGAATTGTAAATCTCTATTTCTTCTTCGAATAGTTCCATTTTAAAAACTCTGGTATAAGTAGTTAATTTATTGATTTCAAGAGAGACAAAAGAAAATAAGTATGCTTCTAATATCTGGGTATTATTCTCTTTCAAAATTTTTTAAATCATCATAAGGAGGAATTTTGAGGTAAGGAAAATTATTTTTCTCGAAAAGAATCTACTCTCTTTTAAACTTTTTCCAAATATTTCTCGTAAAAATAGAGCGGAATTGCAAAAAAACCTGTGATATTAAGAGGAAGAAACATCAAAATGATAGGCATTCAAGATCTCTTATACTTACTTTCAATTTTTTCAATATCATATGCAACATTCTCAATGGGATCTCCTTTAATTACTTTATCCAACCTTTCTATTAATTCACTAGGAAAGATGTCAATTTCCGTCATTGAATCTCTAAACTGTTTGAAGTTTTCTGTCACCTCGTAATCGCTAGTACTCCTTTTTGCATCGAATTCATCCATAATTATTTTTACAAAAAGGTCGACAATTTCATTTTTTATTTTTCGTTCGAAATGCTCAACTTCATTATTAACATCATTTATAATATGGTCATATTTTTTATTGATTTCTTGAAGTTCTTCAGCTCTTTTTTCTTCTATTTCTTCAATTTTTGGCCTGATATTTGCTTTCTTAATTTCTAATTCTTTTAATTTGGACTTTAAATTCTCAATCATTATATCATCTCAAAAAAAGAACTTATTTAAAAATTTATTCAAATGATTATTTATATTCTTAAATAAAGGTTATATTAACCTCTTAATTTATTAATAAAAGAGAATAAGTTAAAAGTAATTATTTATAATGCCAAAAAATATCAACATTCCAGAACCAGAAGAAAACTTAAAATTTATCGATGTTCATTGCCATTTACCATTTCCGCGACCGAGGATAAATGATATACTCCCGTCTGATGAGGAACAATATGAAAACTTTTTTAAATCGGGGGGTATTTATTTAATCACTAGTTCTATTGATATTCTCACTCTTAATCTTATTTTAAATTTTGTTGAAAATAAAAATAAAATTGGATTCACCTGTGGATGGGCACCACAAACTGTCACCTATACTCCCCAGAAACAATATAATGATGATTGGAATAGATGGGTGAAGTTTATGAAAACCAATCAGGATAAATATATTGGAATAGGTGAAATAGGCTTAGATTTTCACCATGCAAAAACTTTAGATAAGAGAGAAAAACAAGTGGTTGAATTACGAAAAATATTCGAATTAACAGAAGATTTTGATAAACCTTATGTGCTTCATGTCAGAAATGCTGCCCAGCATGAACTCGATAGAGACAATCCAAAACATCGTTTTAATAATAATGATGGGGCAACTAAAGAAATTTTAAATTTGATAAAAGATTTTAAACTAAAACCTGAGAAAATCATGTGGCATTGTTTTTCTGGACCAGATCCTTATGGAATGCTGCTTTCAAATCAAGGATATATCCTTTCAGTCCCGAGTTCTGCATATGGGATTAAAAGATGGAGGAATGTAACAAAAAATACTTTACTTGATAGATTAGTGACCGAAACAGATAGCTATTATCAACATCCTTATCTTAGAGGTCCTGTTAATGTACCCGCTAATGTAAGATACTCAATAGCTGCAATTGCTTACTCGCATGATATTCCTCAAAAAATTGTGAGTGAAAAAACCGTTGAGAATGCTAAAAAATTCTTTTCTATAAAAATTATTTAAATAACTCTTATTTGCTATTTTACTCTGTTGTTCTTGATAAAGCTTTTTTTTTATAATAAATAAATTAAATGTTAAAATAAAATCAAAAATTAGACTAAATTTGATTTATAAATGTTTTTTGAATTTTTATTTATAGATAGAATAATTTAAAATAATTAAAAAAATAAAGTGAAATAAATTGAGAAGAAGCAATCTTATAATAATCTTTATTGTATCAATACTGGGAGGTAGCTTTTTGGGTTTTATTATTACGGGTTTTGCTACTTCTGGTAGCGTTGAAGAATCTTACTCATTCTACTATGAAAGTTCCCCCTCTGCAGTAGAGACTTTAAGTTTAAGTGCAGATATAGGAGCAATTGATATTAAATACAATACCAGCGCAACCCCCTATTTAGCAAAAGTAGACGTAGATCTTAAAGTATCTGGGTTGTTTGTAGCTGGTAGGAAATACACTGCGTTCTTTACCCCTTATACTGGATGGTGGCAAAATTCAACCCCCCCTACGAGTTTTGATATGAAAATATTACCAGGTGCTTGGTTTGATCCTTCACACTGGTTTAAATCATATAATGTAGATATAATGGTCACTCTTAGAACAGACGTTGTTTACAATATAGATGTTACTGCAGGAACCGGTTCACTTAAATTAACTACATCCGATGATGTGATTTTAGATGGTGTATCGATGAAATCAGGAACCGGTAATGTAGAACTTGATCTTTCAAATAATACTCAAATTTTAACTGAATTGGCTTTAGAAACTGGAACAGGAAATGTAAATATGTTCAGTGAAGGTACAAATTTCACACATGGTGTATTTGCTGAAACTGGGACAGGAACGCTTGACATAAATTTTACTGATTGTATTTTAGGTGGTGATATTGATGCTTCAACGGGAACTGGTAACGTCAATCTTAAAACTTATAATATGGAATATAGTGTCACTAGCTATTGGTTGTTGGAAACAGGGACAGGTAAAATTACCTTAGTTATTACTCAAGATGCAGGGATGACCTCGAATGTTACAGGTGATATTAAAACTGGAACTGGAAATATCGATATTACCTACATAGATACAATTTCAACTGTAGGAGCTAGGTTCTATGGTGCTACAGGAACAGGCAGCTTTAACCGAATAAATACTCAAGGTTTTACGCAAACAAGTTCTAATCCATTTGATTCTGATGATTTTCTAACATCAACTACCAATTATGATTTTAATTTAGACACAGGTACTGGTAATATTTTTGTAGATGGTTCAAGTGTTTAGATTTTTAAATAAATAATTTAATTCTTTTTTTATCTTTTTTTTGAAATAAAATTTTAAAATAAGAAAAAAATAAATTACCTTTATTTCTTTTTAATTAGATAATTCATTAGCCATTAAATTTTTAGCCCTTCTAAAGCTTATAAATTTCAGGTCGGCGATCTTTTAAAGTTGTAGCAGCACCTCTCTTTCTCTTTTTATGAAGAACATTCAGATCCAAATCCGCAGTAATTACCATTTCTTTATTGACTTTTGCTTCAGTGATAATACCATTCGGTTGCCAAGGTTCTTCACAGGGACTTAAAATGGAAGACTTTCCCCAACCTTCCATGCCATTTAGAGGAGACATACCCACCATACATGAATGGGCCACGTAAATTTGATTTTCAATAGCCCTTGCTTGACAGCAGTGTCTCACTCTCCAAAATCCATGTTCTCCTATTGTATAAGAGGGACAAAATATTAAATCCGCACCTTTAAGAGTTATCTTTCTGGCTACTTCAGGAAATTCCATCTCATAACAAATTGCAATACCAATTTTTATTTTTTCAGTTTCAAAAATATCGATTTTGTCTCCAGGAGTAATACCCATTTTAGCCTCGAGTGGAAATAAATGAGTTTTTCGATGAGTAAAAATAGATCCTTCTGGATAAAAGAGATAACTGGTATTATATTTATTATCATTCTCTACTATAATATGTGAACCAGCAATAATATATTGACTATTCTTTTGCGAAAAATAAGTAAAGAGATTAATATAATCCTCAGTATAAGGATGTAATTTGCTAAAGTCAAACTCAGGAATCAAGTATTGAAGTTCAAGAGTAAATGTTTCTGGAAATACAACAAAATCCGAACCTTTGGTCTGCTTTAATAAACTTTTTATATTTTTAGCAAATTCTTCAAAAGATCCGATCGGTTTATATGAAAATTGAATGCAGGATACAATTATATTGTCCATAATTAATTTATTATCATCTAGCTTATAAATGATTAATCGAAAATTAAAAAGCTAATTTATGTTCATAATTCTTCTTCTTAAAATCATAAATAAACAGTATTACGTTTCATAGATATCAATCTAAAACTCTATAAAAAATCCTTAATTTCCAATTAATTATAGATATTAGTTTTGAAAGTGGGATATTAAAATGGAAAATTCTATGGATATTATTATTGTAGGAGCTGGTCCTGTAGGTATATATTTAGGATGGCAACTAGCAAAAAAAAATTATTCTGTGCTAATTATTGAACGAAATTCAAGAGAAAAAACAGGTTCAAAAATGGATCAATTTCACTTAGAAACCATGGTATTTGATAAGTATGGAATTCCCCCTCCCGTTGAGGGAACGGATGAATTCATTACTAATTTTGAATGGACTTCTTACTATGGTCCTTATGGGAGATATCAACAAGTCATGAAATATCCAGTTACAGCTATGAGATTTCAATTTTTTATTCAACGCTTAATAAAATTAGCTGAAGCAGATGGTGTACAATTTGAATTCTTATCTAATTACAAAGAACATTTAATCAAAGAAAATAAATTGATTGGAATAAAGTTTGAAAGGGATAGCAAAATGATTGAAGCTTTTGGAAAATTAATAGTTGACGCAACTGGTTCTTCAGCGATAGTTCGTCGTTCATTACCCATTGATTTTGGAGTGGAAACATTTAAAATCGAAGATGATGAGAAGATGTATGTGATCCAAAGAGTTATTCGATGGAAAAACCCAGATCAACCTCATCCCGGTACGGGTAAATACGAAGAATCGATTTCTTGGCTTTATTATAAGACATGGGTTGCACCGCATTTTCTACCTCATGCTAATATTTTCGGTGGAGGCCAACCAGGAGGCTATCATAACCAAGAAAAAGCTACAGAAATCTTTTTAAAAGATGTTCCTTTCCCTCCTTATGAAATTCTAGAGGTACATAAAGCAACTACAGCTTACCGAAGATCCCCATACACTCTTGTTGGAAATGGATTTTTTTGCGTTGGAGATAGTGCTTGTATGTCAAAATCTTTTAGTGGTGAGGCGATTGAATCTTCTTGGAATGCTTGCCTTATTGCTATAACTGTTATAGATAATGCTTTAAAACATAATTTAGAGCTAAGTATGAAAAATCTATGGCAGATTAATGTGCAATATTTTAGGGGTCAAGGAGCCAAGCTTGCTGCTTTATTATCTCAAATACCAGGTGCTGCCAACACTACTAAAAAAGATGTTACTTATATGTTTAAGCACAATTTCATCTTTAGTGGAAGAGATTTCACCTCAATGTGGAAGAATTTAGAAATAGAAATAGGTTTTTGGAGAATGATTAAGATAGTAGGTCTTTTTTTATGGGGATTAATTACGCGTCATTTTTCAAAAAAAGCTTTATCTACAATGCTACGATATATGAGAATCTCAGGTAAGATTCGAAACCATTATGAGAAATTTCCAGACGATAACAGAGAATTTTATGATTGGGTTAAAAAAGCTGAAGAATTATGGAGTCCTGTTGAAAAAATGAAGTATACTCTTGAAGGTTAAAAGATTATTATTTAGAAGTAACACATTTTGCTAATAAATTTCAAATTTATTTATTTAAAAGTTATATAAACTTCTAAGTTCTTCGAGATTCTTCATGCTGAGAAACTCTTAACTTTTAAAAGTAAAAAAGGTTTAAATGTTATTCAATTAGCTATAAAATCATAAACATTTAGATTAAAAATATTTATATATCCGTTAAATTATATAAACTATGACGAATCCACATAAATGTTAAGAATTTACTAGAACAATGTTTAAAAGAGAATGTGATGAAAAAAAATGAAATTTAAAAGACCTAGGTGTGAAAATTGTGGAGCTAAACTCTTTCCAAAGAATAAGCCATTTAGAAAAGCTAGTTTTTTATTTGGGGATCTTCCCTCTTATTGTCCAGATTGCGGAAAAGAAATTACTAATCAGAAAAAAGTGCAATTAGACAATTATAGTACCTTAATTTACTCCTTATGGTGTATAAGTTTTATCTCATTTGTAATTGTAGTATTGGTTATTATTCTTATTTTTTCTCAATAATGAAACAATAATGATTGTCAGTTTAATTATGGTTATAAAAAAAATAAAAGGATTTCTTTATTATTTAAAATTTTGTCCCGCAATATGAACAAAAAATAGCTGATTCCTTAGCTTTTGCAGTTCCACAATTAGGGCAATATTTTACATTACCTTCCGTGCTTACAGTTTGACCTCTGGCTACAACTTCAGCATGAGTCATTTCACCAGTAGTAGATGAAAATTTACCACGTAAATGCCCGCTGGCTTTTAGATCTAAAACAATAGCTTGGACATCCATTATTGTGATTCCTGTTTTGTAACTAACCTCTTCTATGGTTGCTGCAGGATTTGCTTCGTATTCATATAAGACGGCATTTCTTAACTTGTCTCTATTAGCCCAAACAGCGATTTGTCCAATTAGAATTGTAGCAGCAATTCCTAGCCACACAATTCCAAACCAATGAAAACCTCGTCCATCAAGCGGTTTTATCAAAACATCATTTATTCCCCAATATATTAAGATACCTGCAATAATTAAACCGCAAATATTCAATCCTTGCGTGTATTGATTTTTTCGATACTTCATAATAATTATTCTTTAAAATCTTTTTAAAATGTGTTAAAGGATAATTATGATTCTAGGTCATTTAAAGTTTCTCAAAATCTGAATATTTATTTATTTTTACTTTTCTTAATAATAATTTTAGCCAAATTGGTCAATAAGAAAGAAATTAATACCCAAATTAAAATATCTAATACTAAAGAAGTCCATTCAATTTTTATTGTTGCACTAGGAGATAAAGCTTTACTCAACCAGTAGAAAGGATATCCCCATTTTAGAGTGCCTATTAATGAAAGAGTAGGATAAGGTATAAATCCCGTTATTAAACCTATTATTACCCCTAATATGATTGATACTAACATTAATACATTAGATTTCATAAAAATTCAAATATAGATTATAACGATTTTTCTAATCTTCATGATTTAAAAGATTTTTAAAATTATTTAATGCTATAGATAATAACCATTTTAAAAATTGTGATTAAATTGAAAATACTAGTAGCTTATTATTCTGGAACGGGTAATACTGAGAAAATCGCAAGAGCAATAAAAGAAGCCATCACAGAACACGATGTTGATCTCTTACCCGTAACAAGAGTTAACCCAGAAAGCTTGAAATCTTATGATCTAATTTTTTTGGGTTCAGGGATTTATGCTTTCAATGTGTCAAGGAAAGTTATGACTCTTGTTAAAAAATCAGCGGAACTCCCTTCAAATTTTGCCTATTTTTATACCCATGAGAGTTTAAAGTCTTGGCCTAACGCTTTTAAATCTGTTAATAAAATACTCGAAGAAAAAAATTGTAAAGTATTAGGAGAATTCGATTGTTGCGGAGAAAACTTAGTAGAAAAAGCACAAGAACAAAGAGAAGCAATGAAAAGTAGATTGCCTCCCGAAGAGAGTAGAAAAATTGAGGATGATTATCTCAAATATGTTAAAGGACATCCAAATGAGAAGGATCTTGAAAATGCTAAAAAATTTACTAGAGAAATATTAAATAAAATCTAACCTTTTTATTTAAAAATATTTCATTTATAGAATAGATTATTAAAAATTAATTAAATTCTTAATATTCTACCCAGATTGGTCCTGCATAAGAATGCCTTCCATTATCACCAACAATTCTTACTAAATAAAAATCAAATCCTCCTGTATTAAGGCTTCTAGGGTCAATCGGATTATCACTATAGCTGTTTATATACCAATCTCCATCTTTTTCGATACAGAACGGTTCAAATGAAGCCCCAGCAATAGGATCTGTGTCTATGATGGTAATATTCTGAATCACTGATGATATTTTAACAGATTGCCATAAAATCCCATTTTTGATAATCTCTATTGAAGCATTCCAATTAGGAATCCAATTAGGAGTAACTGAAGCGCCTTTTGATTTTAAGGCTACAGGAGCCCCATCTTGAGCCAAAAAGATATTAATCTCTCTATGGGAGTTTTGATTATTCACGATAAGAGTGGATCCATCACCAACTTTGGTATTATTAATATTAAAGATAAGGATCGGTCGTCCATGATCTGAATTTGCAAATATACGTTGGTTTTCAAAACCATCAAACACTCCTTCTCTGGTAAGATTATCTACAAAAATGGCAGTTAGTCCTCCTGGATAAGGATGCTCATTTCTTGTATGCCATAAACTGAAGGGACGCTGGTGACCAATATATGCTCTAGTATGACTAATACTGTGACCAGGATGACCATCATGCTCATCACTAGCAGCATACATTATCATTCTTTTACCCATTGTAAATGCATCCATAATTGAAGATCCATATGTATATTGTGGTGGAGGATGTATAGCACCACGATAATTTAATTCATGTCTTTGTTCAAATAAAAAGTCGCCATGAACAGAACAGACTTCTGCGAGTTTAACATATTTCGGATTTATATAAGTCCAATCTTGGATATAAGACTTTTTTGTGGTGTGATGAGGAAGAGCTAATGCTCGCGCACCTGTTTCTGAAGTAAAATCATCTAATACCCGCCAAAGATCATCCGTTGTAGGAATAGTCATGTAAGAAAGAACTGGGTTTTTCAATAATTGATTTCCACTAAAAACGCACACATAATGGCCGGTACGAACATTGGTCCATTCAATTCCATGAAAAGTGACAAATTCACCAGGTTGGTATGCTTCATTTGTAGCCGATTCCAATCTATCAAGTGAACCCGGAGAAAATAACATAATTTCACCATGATCCGTTAATGCATTATAATCTAGACAAGCTATATATCGAGCAAAAAAGTATGAATGCTTAGCAGTACCGGTTCCATCAGAAAGATGAGAATGTGTATGGATATCGCCCCATACAATCATGGGTTCTGAAAGGGCATAATTATCAACTAATACAGGATTGCTATAATATACATTTTGAGTAAAACTATCACTTGCCAGAATATAATGAATCCCTGAAGTATTGATACTCATTTCAAATACATGTAAACCATTATCCTTCCCATCGTTAATTTCATATGCAATATCTGAACCAAAATGTTGTCCTGAGTACATATATGGTTCTGGTAGATTTGCTTGAGGATTAGTAATAAGAATATAATTTGATATATTGTAGGACTCAAGAAAGAACTCCACTCTTCCTTTATATGTAGCACTTAATCGCTCAAACTGATCCCATGCTTCTACTGTTATATTGAATGGTTCATCTAAATTTACTTTAGATGGGGCATGGACCCATAATAATTGTGTTTTATTATCAAAAATAACTCCAAGATCGATGCTAACAGAACTCCATAGCACTATAGGTAGAAATATAGTAGTTAATTTAAAAACTAACTGATATCCTGATGAAAATTTTTGAACTTTTCGAAAATATAATTCTTTTATTTTACCAATAATTGATATTCTCTTTTTAAAAAGTTCAATACCCGCTAATATAAAGAAATAAGATAAAAAGATAATTAATCCGGTTCTTATTGCTAACTGAAGAGGAGAAAACTCTTTATAGAAATATACAAAAATAGTGATAAAACCAATAGCAAAACTAAGTATTAAACCATTTCGCTTCCAAGCATAATCAGTAGATAATATAAAATAGAACGTCCCAATCGCCAACCCAATACAACTCCAGAAATACCAGAAATAGGTAAAAATCCCAAAAAGATACAGAATTAACCGAGGCACACGCCACCATGGCGACCATTTTCTCTCCTTTAATCTATTATACATATAATAATTAATTAAATGTAGATATATAAAAAGATTAAAAAAAAGGAATTTTAATTATTAAATGAATTAGAAAAGTTCTAAGATATTAGTTCAATGTCTACTTGATCAATTATTTCCATTAGATCCAATACTTCAAACTCAAAATTATAATTTTTATTAGCATCGCTTAAATTTGTTCTACAAAAAGGGCAAGTAGAAGATACAACGGTTGCACCTGTTTCTTTAGCTTCTTTAAGCCTTTCGCTTGAAACTTCTACTGCCCAATCGGGATATCCTATTTTAACACCACCACCTGCTCCACAGCACCATGCAAAATTTCTATTCCTTTTCATTTCTACTAATTTAAGCCCAGGTATTTGTTTATATATTTCCCTTGGAATCTCATAGATCCCCATGTGGCGTCCAAGATGACAAGGATCATGGTAAGTAATAGTTTTATTATATTCTGATTTGAATGTAATTTTTCCTTCATCAAGTAATTGTTTCACAAGTTCAACCGTATGATATACTTCAAAATCATATTCTCCTCCAAATCGTTTGAAATCTCTCTTAATAGTTTTATAGCATCCCGCACAAGAGGTTATAACTTTACTCGCGCCGGTATTTTTAATCTGGGCTATATTATAGTTCATATAATCATTAACGATTCCTATTTGTCCTGTTCGTATCATTGGACTTGTACAACAATGTTCATCGATCAATGTAAAATTTATTCCGGCTTTTTTAAGAAACCTTATCGTGGAATCTCTTAAGTTTTGTTGGCGATAGTTAGAGGTACAACCTATATAATACACCCATTCTGCCTTATCTGGTAGATTAAATTTTTTTTTTAATTCTATATTATCAGAGTTTGGTTCTCCATACGGATTACAACTTTCTTCACAACGAGATATTAAAAATTCTTGATTTTCTGCAGATCCAATGTGTTTTACTGCCAACTCTCTTAAAGCTTCAATCATATCTACTATGTAATCTGCATGAGGTGCATTGCATGAATCTATACACGCTCCACACGTAGTACACGCAAAAATGGGATCTTTTAAATCCTCAGACCATTCTAAGTCTCCATTTATAAGACCTCTTATCGTTCTAATTCTTCCTGAGGCCCAATAAGATTCAAAAAGAAATTTTTCTCCTGAAGGACAAGAAGGCTCAAATTCTTTGTATGAATATTTACAGGTACTACATTTTATGCATCTATCAAATGCCATTTCAAGAAATGCCTTCCCAAATAGATCATCATCAACTTGAACCATTTAGGTATTCCACCTCCCTGGATTAAAGATATTATTTGGATCCATACAACTTTTTATTTTTTCAAAGAGTCTAAGCCATCCCGGATTTATCTTTTTTCTAAGTTTGGTAGTAATCCATGAGGGTGTCTTATAAGGGATACAACCTAATTCGATACACACATCAGCAATCTCATCAACTAATTTAACAATTTTTTCCTGATCTGTGAATTTTTTGAATCTAAAAATAGGTCTAAATATTCCATAATGTCCCCCTTTCATAATTTTGAGATAATTGAAGGGAGGAATCCCATGTTTGTGATATAATTCATCAGTTCTTTCAATTAATTCTTCAAATTTATGTGAAGGGGCGTATGCTCCAAACCAAGTGAGACCACTATATTCATGTAATGAAAGAATCTGTGAGGGTAAATCATAGATATTTCTTGCTTTTAGATTAAATAGCTTCGAAAATTCATAATAATCAATTGATTGGATATTAGTACCTTTTTTATTTAAATCATCAATTACATTCTTGAAGATTTCTAATTTCGCTTCCATTTGCTTTTCCGTTTTTGCTGAAATAGGAACTACCGCGGTATAGGGAGGTTCTCCTGGATACCTTGTGGGTTCGGGAATACCCACTTCCATTTTTGCCACCTCAACTGAAAAAGCTGCTACATCATTAACAACCTCTGCTCTTCCAACTTCACGTAAAAATGGTCCCACATCTGTGAGTCCAAAAAACAAAACTAATTGCGGTTTCTCAATAGGTTCTTTAGGCCATAATTGAACGGAACATTTAGTTACAAGGCCCGTGGTACCCTGCCAGTTTACAAACAAACCTAATAAGTCAGGCATAGGGTATCTACACCACCAACTATCGAGTTCCGCTTCAGATTCTCCGTAAAAACACGATCCAATTCGCACGATATCTCCATCTGCAGTTATTACCTCTAAACCATTTAATCCATCTGCCATAGATCCTATTTTTGCTCCTAAATTAGTCATACCACTCAGAAGTGCATTACCCATTATTCCTGCATAAGGGGGTGCATTTGGATAACTATATCTAAGATGAGGATAATTTTCTTCCAAATGTTTCTTTAGTTGTCCAAAAGTAACTCCTGGTTCTACTAATGCATACATCATATTATCATCTATATGTAGAATTTTATTCATTTTTTTCCCGAAATCTACGATAATTCCGCCATAATCTGGAATCGTTAATCCACCTACATTGTTACCTGTAGTATAAGGGATAATTGGAATAATAAACTGATTACAGAACTTTATCAATTGAACAAGCTGATCATTGTTTTCGGGAATAACTACAAAATCTGGCATATGAGATTCATTTTCGGTCATATCATAAGAATATGGGTATAAATCCACTTGTTTATTCGTAACATTAGACGCTCCAAATATTTCAATCAATTTAGAATTTATATCCTCTTTAGAAATCTTTTCAAAGTATTTTCTTCCTTTAATTATTGTAATTTTTAGACACCTCCTATCGTGTTTCTTTATTTAGTTCAAAATAATTTAAATTAGGATCTGCAGCGACCATACTCATTGAAGTGACAAAGACATTAAAAAATTTAGGCATAATTTTAGGATCTTTTTCTAAACCAATTAACTCCATTTTCTTTTGATCCATTGCTTGGATAGGAGTTAATCGACCATAGGCGATATCGAGCATTGTATTAATGTGTATATTAAGTTTTAAATCAAAATCATCCATTTCCTTTCTTTCAAACTTAATATTCGATCCTTCAAAAATAACTGTTACCGGATAAAAAGGTTCGATATGAAGTACAATCTTTTTGTTCCAATCCTTAACTGCTTTAATAAATTTCTTATCATTTTTGCGATACGAAAATACCGTATGTAATGATAATGAAATTAAATCATCTGGAAATTCTATATTTATCATTTTTACAAGAAAAATTAATTTAATTATATAGTTAAATGAAATTCTGCTATTAAATTATTAAAGTCTAAATTTTTAATATAAATTGCATCTTCCATCAATTTAACAAAAAATTATTTTAATAATAATCATACAATTATTTTTATAAATAATCATAGAATTAAATATCTAAGAATGTGAATAGAAAATGATTAATAGTACCATATTAAATGAATTAGAACATGTGGTTGGTGATAAATATGTTTCTGATAAACCAGAAATAACTTATTTATACCATTACGACTTTATTACAGCTGAACCAGAAGGCAAATGTGATATTGCAATTATGCCGAGCTCTGCTGAAGAGGTTCAAAAGATTGTTAAATTAGCAAACCAACATAAAATTCCAGTGGTACCCTGGGTATCCGGTATCAATTTTGGTTCTATTGCTACCCCTAGGAAAGGTGGAATCGTTATAGACATGAGAAGAATGAATAAAGTCCTTGAAGTGAATGAAGATGATATGTATGCTGTGGTTGAAGGAGGAATAACTTGGGCAGATTTTAGAGGTTATCTTAATAAGTATCATCCTGATTTTAATGCTGGGATTACTTATTCTCCTCCCGGAACGGGGGTAATTCCCTCTTGTTTATGCTACGGAATGTTTGATTTAGGAATGCTTGGAGGGACTGGTGCCGAATTTATTAATGGTTTAGAAGTGGTGCTTGGAAATGGTGATTTAATTAAAGTCGGTTCTTGCAGTCTCTCAAATTATTGGTATGGTAGACAGCCATTACCCGATTTAGCAGGGTTATTTATCGGATGGGAAGGGACCACAGGGGTAGTTACTAAAGCAGCTATTAAGCTGTGGCCAAAATTGCCTTATCGTGAATATTTCTTACCAATTGCACAAACTGTTGAACAAGGACTTCCTTTAATATTAAAGCTTTCAAAAGTGGGTCTTGGTATTTTTGATCTTTTATTTATTAACTTAGGGTGGGCACAATCATTGATGTGTCTTGATCAGAATAACGTAGCTACAGATCCAGTCGCGCTAGGTTTACCAGATTTTCTTGGACTTATATCAACCCAAGCTTATACAGAAAAGCAACATGAAGCCCAATGTGAAGGAATAAGAAATATTTGTAAAGAATTTAAGTTGGATCCCCTCACTATAAATGAACAAATGGAAAGTTTTCCAGAAAATATGAGGGGTATTATGGGTCATTTAACCCCTGCTACAGGAGGACAAACTCCAGTTCAATTCTGGAGTTGTTGGAACTTTTCTAGAGGTGGTGGTGGAGAATGGATAGGTTCTTACTGTTCAAAGCGGAATATTCTTAAATATTACCAATTATCCAGACAAGTTTGCTTAAAGTATGGAAGGCCTCCACAATTTTATAGCAGAATTATGTTTGGAGGGCACTATTGTGTTTCACGTACAAATTTAAATTTCAATAAAAATGATCCTGAAGATATTGAAAAAGCTCGTAAAGCATTGAAAGAAATCCATAATGCTGTACAACAATTAGATGGAGTGGTTATGTATAAACCTCCCTTATGGGCTGTAAATATATATAAAGATAAAACTCTTCCAGCAACCACGAATCTAATTAAAAAATTAAAGAATTTATTGGATCCTAATAATATAATGAATCCTGGTCAAGGAATTGAAGGTGATTAATATGGCAATGGAAAAAAACAATTCATTTATTAAAGGTAAGGGTATCACTAAAATTACTACAGTTGCTAATCAAGAAAAACTTGAAGATCATAAAAGTCTGGATTATTATAAAGAGATATATTATCAGTGTGGGAAGTGTGGTACTTGTAGAACTGCATATCAAGAAGATTTTTGGTCTCGCGTTTGTCCCTCGGGAGAGTTTGGAAAATTTGAAGCTTATTATTTAGGGGGAAAAAATTTACTAACTTGGGCTCTTACAACAGGTAAGCTTAATTGGACAGAAAATTTAGCAAAAATATTTTATCAATGTTCTGTGTGTCAAGCTTGCATACAGCAATGCCAAGTTCCTGAGATTCATAATTTTGCTGGTAATTGGCTTATGGCAATGAGAGAAGAAGCAGTAAGGCAAGGTTTAGGACCCATGCCCGAACAAAAAAAGTACACTGAGCATGTATCAAAAGAGTTTAATCCATATATGGAGAAACATGAAAATCGTTTAGATTGGATGCCCCCTCATATAACACAAACTGAAAATGCAAAATTAGCGTATTTTGTTGGGTGTACTTCAAGTTATAGAGAGAAAAATATTGCTATTGCTACAGCAGAAATCTTAAATCAACTAGATATTAAATTCAGAATATTAAAGGAAGAACATTGTTGTGGATCACCAGTATATATGACTGGACAATTAGAGAAAGCAATTTCAATTGCTAATGAAAATGTAAAGACTTTCAATAAAACAGGTATTGAAAGAATAATAACTTCCTGCGCTGGTTGCTATAGAATGTTAAAAGATACATATCCAAATAAATTTAATCTTGATCATAAAATAGAAGTCAGCCATTTACCAGAATTTTTGTTAGAAATGCTTAAATCTGGAGAACTCACTTTTGAAAAAAACTTACCAATGAAAATAACTTACCATGATCCTTGTCACCTCGGGCGTCATATGGGTGTTTATGAACCTCCAAGAGAATTATTAAGAAAGATTCCAGGTATAGAATTGATTGAAATGGTCCGAAATAGGTATAATGCTTGGTGTTGCGGTTCGGGGGGTGGAGTACGCTCTGCATTTAAAGATTTATCTGAATTTGCAGCTGATGAAAGAATAAGGGAGGCAGAAGAAACTCGCGCAGAAGCTATCGTATCAGCCTGTCCTTTCTGTGCTAATCAATTCAAAAATAATGCCCATAAATCCCTTCAAGTGTTTGATATTTCTGAATTGGTAAGAAAAGTACTATAATAGGTTAATTTTTAATTTTTTTTATTATTCTTTTAGATTGAATTTGAATTTAATAATAATTAAGAATTAATAAGCAAAAAGGGTCAATATAATAGAATGTCGGATGAGATTATTTTAGAAAAAATACATGATTTTCTGACTGAAGAGCAGAAAAAAAGAAAAAAGTTAACAGTTTACCACTCTCAACCCAATATAACAAATTATCCTCTTAATTTGAATATTAATGTACAATTGGATGCAAATAAAGAAATTATTTTACAAGAAGACACTAAACTTGAATTAGGTGGGATAAATACAGAATCTTTTTCTATAATACATTGTATTGAGAATTTAAATTTAATTAAAGATAACCAAATTAATTTATTAGGTCCTGAAATATATGAGATTTCTGAATCCAAAGTGAATTTTGGACTCTTTATTTTAGTAGGAATAAATGAAAAATGTGAAGAAAAAACTGAGATTTTCAAAAATCTTAACTTCATTTCAAATGGGATTGAAGGATTTATGATAAGAACAATTCCCAGAAGATTTTGGTGCAGAATTAGTTCTGTCGTGATTAATAAAAATTTTTCATTTCAATTTCTTGGAAATGCGATAATTTCACTGTATAAAAAGAAATTCGAGAATATAATAAAGTCAGTAGAAATTTTTTTTATTTCTTCCTATTCAGATTCTATAAAAGAATTCATAAAATTATCTTCTGAAATTACAAAAAAATATAAAGAACGATGGAAGAATAAAATTGAAGAGTGGAGGAAAAAAATCGATTGTGATTATGACTGGGGCTGTGAGATTTGTCCTTATCAAGAAGAATGTTATGATATTAAACAATTATTAATTACTAGAAATAAAATTGAACGTTAGGTATAAAATGGAGGAAAATGTAAATGATTGAATTTCCTATAATTATCGCTGTCGCAGGAAAAGGTGGTGCCGGGAAAACTGTTGTGACAACCTTAATTACTAAAGTCTTAATTACTAATGGCCATTATAAATTACTTCTAATTGATGCGGATCCAACTCACCCACATTTAAGTCAGATGGTTAAATTATTACCTCAAAAAACTCTTGAGCAAATTAGATCAGATGCTATTGAAACTACATTAGAGAAAAAGAAGTCAATTCAAAAATTAGCTGACAATATTGATTATGAAGTATATAATGCTTTAAGTGAATGTAAATATTTCAGCTTATTTTCAATTGGACAACCTGAAGGTCCTGGATGTTTTTGTCCTTCTAATAGTTTATTAAGAAAAGTAATTGAATCCATCTCAAAAGATTTTGAGATTGTTTTAATAGACTGTGAAGCGGGACTAGAGCAAATTAACCGAATGGTTATCGAAAAAATTGATATTTTATTAATTGTAGTCGATAATTCCTTAAGAAGTGTAGAAACGGCTCTCTCAATTAAAAAAAGTGCGGATAAATTTACTCATTATAAAAAAATCGGTATAATCTTAAACAAAGCGGAGGGAGACACTACTCTACTTTTAAATAAAATAGAAAAGTCAAATCTCAATCTTCTAGCAATAATTCCGGAAGATTCAGAGGTGAAGGAATTTGATTTAGTAGGTAAGCCCCTTATTGAAATTTCCAAAAATTCGAAAATCTTTATTATTCTCGAGAAATTAGTTGAAAAACTTTTAACAAGTTAGGGAAATAATCCTCTTAATTCATGGGTTTTTGCAACTCTTGCTATCGCTATCATATATGCTGCATTTCTTAGTGAAATGTTTTGATCTTGCGACAACTTCCAGACAGCTTCAAAAGTATCTAAAAGTATCTCTTTCATTTCTTTATAAACTCTTTCTAAATCCCAATAATATGCATGAATGCCTTGTAAATATTCAAAATAAGAGACTAATACAGCACCTCCATTCGCAAGGATATCTGGGACTAGATATATGCCCTTTTCATTTAAAACTTTATCCGCCTTGCTAGTTACAGGACCATTAGCTCCTTCAAGTATAATTTTACAGTCTATTTTTTCGACATTTTTACTCGTAATTTGATTTTCTATAGCTGCTGGGATAAGCACATCACATTTTAAAGTAAAAAATTCTCGATTAGTAATTGACCTTGCATCTTTATCTTTAAAATCCTTTAATAAATTTCCTTTATTTTTCCATTCAAGAAGTTTATTTACATCTAAACCACTTTTAGAATAAACTCCTCCTTTGGTTTCTGTAATTGCCAGAATTTTACATCCACATTCTGAAAGTTTACTTGCAATCACATGACCCACCTTTCCGAAACCTTGTATACAAATAGTCAATGATTTTAAATCATAATCTAACTTTTTACACAATTCTTCCAAAACGAAAAACATTCCTACTCCTGCGGCATCATTCCTACCCACAGATCCTCCAATTTCGATAGGTTTCCCAGTTACTACTCCTGGAACAGATCTTCCTTTCTGCATGGAGTAAACATCCATCATCCAAGCCATTGTTTGTTCATCTGTATTTAAATCTGGAGCGAGGATATCAATATCAGGACCAATAATATTAATTATTTCTGCTATATATCTCCTTGTCAATCGTTCCAATTCTCCTTTAGATAATTGTTTTATATCAACCCTTACTCCACCACAAGAACCTCCCAGAGGTATATTTAAAAGAGCACATTTGTAGGTCATTAAAAATGCTAATGCCTTAACATCATCTATGGTTAAATCGTGTACAAATCTAATCCCTCCTATGGCGGGTCCACGAAGAGTGGAATGATGAGTCCTAAAGCCTTCAAAAATTTGAAGAGAACTGTCATCCATAACAATGGGTATGCTAATAATTAATGATCTTTCTACGCGCTTTAAATATTCAATCGTATTTGGATGTAATTTAATGAGCTGAGCTGCAATTTCCAATTGCTTTTTACGCGTATTATATGGATTTGGACGAGACATTATAACTTTTCACCCTTCTTATTTATAATTTTTCTAAGTTAGAGTTAAATTTGATAATTTAAATTAAATAGAACAAATTTTTATTATTTTTAAATAGTTTCTTATAAATTTACAATACAATATTCTACAAATTTGAGGGGATCAATAGCACATCCACTCGAATCTAATCCTCCTAATTGATCCAATACTTCTTGATTTATCCTATTGCCATTTAACCATAAATCTTTTAAATTCATCAATGATTCTAAACCCTTTATTTGAGTGATTTGATTCTCTCCTAAATCAAGAGTTTCTAAATTTTGGAGCGTTTCAAGCCCTTTAATCACTGAAATATTATTTCCTGAAAGAAAGAGTTTATTTAAGTTTATTAAGGGGTATATTCCGCTAATCTCATCGATTTGATTATTTTTTAGATTTAAAACTCGCAAATTTAGACATTTTTCTAAACCTTTAATTACCTCAATTTGGTTTGCAGTTATCCAAAAGGTTTCTAAGTTCTCTAATGCTTCTAAACCCTTCAATTCTTTAATCAAATTGTCATTTAAATACAATTCTTTCAATTTATGCTGACTATTTAACCCACTTAAATTTGAAATCTGATTACCTGCTAAATTAAGCACTTCTAAATTTTCTAATTTATCAATACCACTAATTTCTTTAATTTGATTTCCAGCAACCCAAAGAACTTTTAAATTTTTAAGATGTTCAAGACCTTCAATTTTCGAAAGGAAATTCCATGAGAGGTCTAGTTTCTCAAGTGAAGAAAGAGCATCCAATCCACTCAATTCTTTAATTTGATTTCCTCTTAGGTATAATTCTTTTAGCTCACTCAGGTTTTCTAATCTCTTTATCTCTGATATTTGATTTGAAGCTAGGTGTAAGATTTCTAAACTCTTTAATTCATCTAATCCTGAAATCTGTATAATATTATTATTACTACAGTTCAAAATTTCTAAATTTTTAAGTGTATCCAATCCTTTGATTTCTGTTATTTCATTCGAACTGAGTTCTAAATGTTTTACATTAACCTTACTTAAACCTTCAATCTCGAGTATGTCTTTTATCTCTAACAAGCCTAAGTCTAAAAAATCATCTCTCATTTCAAATCTGTTTCCTTTATATTCAACGTATTTCATAAAAGACACACTTCTAAAATAACTTTTAATAATATAAAAAAAATTATCAAAAATATATTAATTTGGATAAAATTTATAATTTGTCTAAAAAGCTCTAATTATTTTTTTTTAATAATTTAGTAGAACTTCTTTTATTCTATAATTCTAAACTATAAAATTAATTTCTCCATTTAATAATTGATTGAAATGATCTTTTGTATAAATTGTAGAACTATATTAAAAGAAGACAAAGAAGGATATCAGTATTGTTTTACTTGTAAAAAAGTAACCTACTTCATGCACTTGAGGTTTAAATGATAAAGGATTAAGATAAATGCTTAAAACGACCTTTAAAGGATGAAACTCACATAAAAATTGTAGATGTGAGTAGACAACCATGCAATGGTTAAATGATTGTTTGTTCTTACCTCCCTTCTTTTAATTTATTTGTTTTTATGTTTAGATTCTTATTAATAATTTATTCTTATCTAAATGAGCCTCTAATTTATAAGTATAACATATTAAAACTTAGTTTTATCATTAAATGATATGAAAGCTGTAATTTGTAAAGAATGCGGTCTTAGCATTGAAAATAAGGAACCCGGTAATTATTACTGCGAGAATTGTGCTAAAGAAATGGAATTTTTTAAGGTTCAAGCCTTCTGTGGTGTTAAACCAGATAGTGAACTTTTTGAGCATAAGGAAGCATAAGTGATAATAGGACAGAAAAAAGATAACATATTAAAAATTAATCTCTATTTTTCGTCTTCTTATAAATAAGCATTAACATTTTTAAAAAAAAGTTCGTTCTTTTCTTATATGACAAAAGAATTATACATGGATAAATCATATCTGAAGACTTGGGAGGCTAAAGTTGTAAGTGTAAAAGATGATAAGTATATTATCCTAGATAAAACTGCTTTTTATCCTAAAGGTGGAGGTCAACCATGGGATGAAGGTTATATAATAAAAAATAGTGAAAAATTCAAAGTCGTCTATGTTGGAAAATTTTCAGGAGAAATTAGCCATGAGGTTGAAAAATCAGGACTTAAAGTGGGTGATAAAGTTTCGTGTGAGCTTAATTGGGAAAGAAGATATACCTATATGCGTTATCATACTGCTTCTCATCTTATTTCAAACATTCTTTATAGAAGGGCAAATGCCAAAATCACTGGTAATCAGATAGAGTTAGATAAAACCCGGATGGATTTCTCGATGAAAGATTACTCTCCTGAAAAACTGAAAGCATTTGTAGATGAAGCTAATGAAATTATTAAAAAAAACTTACCAGTATCAATTGATTACATGTCTCGAGATAACGTTCTGAAAAAGCCGGAATTAGCAAGATTAGCAATGGGATTACCAAACAATATCAAAGAGTTTCGCATTGTTAGAATCGGAGAAATAGATGAACAGGTTGATGGTGGAACACATGTAGAAAACTTGAAAGAAATTGGTGAAATTGAAATAATTAAAACTGTAAATAAAGGTAAAGATAACCGCAGAATTTATTTCATTCTTAAATAATTAAAACTGTTGCTCTTAATTCGATTTAATTCATTTATTGATTCAAACAAATTTACTTCTTCTTAAAAATTATAATTAAACAATTTTGAGTTTCATTATTAATATTCGAACTTTGTGTGAAGTTTCGAAGCCAATTCTAAAAATTCATTTTTGTGATAAATATTAGTTAACACAATTTTAAAAAAAAGGGAAAAAAAATGAAATATAAAAAGATCTTATTAGGTGTAGTTCTGGGGCTTTTATTAATTAGCTTTGTACCCACAGTTCTGGGATGCGCAACTGTGAAAAGATCTCTCGAACATGACTGGTTTTTCCAAGTTGATGGTCAATCGCCTTTAAATGATAACATAGGATGGTGGGCTTCAGAGAAGTTAGTTGTATTCCCGCACGATTATGGTGTAAACTTCGTACCTATATGGGAATGTGATGATTATTATGGATATATCCTTGACAGAGAGATGCGTGATGGAAGACATATGATAACCGTCACTATAATAGTAAAAGGAGCACCAGTAGTAGTTGAGACATTTGATCCTGATAATTGGTTTATAGTATTTGAAGGAAAAATGAATTATCTTTATCGTCTAAAATTCATAATTGATTTAAAAATATGGCCTGATCTGCTGGTAGGATGGCTAGATGATGATGGATTTGATAATGAAACGGGTTATGTTATACTGCCTTTCCAGGAATTTCCTCTTTTTTATGGTTCAATGCTTGGATTAGAATTTGTAAGTGTGCTTCTTATTGGTACCGGTAAAGGGAAAATGGTTAATTACTGGAATGATTTATCGCCAGGGGAAACAGCAAGATTAAAAGTAGGTGCATATGGATCCGCAAAAAAGGGATATGATTTTATATACTCTTGGACGACATTATGGCCTCTTGACTTCATAAAACTAAAATAAAAAAATTATTGAACTAGTGAATCTAAGTATACACCTATAAAGTAAAATTTAAAATAGGATTTAAAGTAAAATTTCAGAAAATGGAGGGAGAAATCAAATCAATTGTTTTTTCGAATAACAACGAATAAAATTAAGCTCTCCTT
>SMTZ1_10001389_pt1 | contig 24195 bp, 24 predicted proteins | sample DeeMarSWOR136_30_FD_25667 | JGI IMG/M metagenome (IMG submission 25667) | reverse complement strand
CCCTTCCCTACTAGCCTCTTCAATTCGTTTCTCAGCTTCTTCCTCAGCATGGGCTGCCCGCTCCTTAATAAATTCAGTCTGCTCCATACTCTCCTTAACCTTCCTGGAGCGCTCATCAAGCATCCTCATAATAGGCTTATAGGCAACCAGATATAAAAGCCCAAATAGAATGGCAAAATTTATAATTTGCGCTAGCAGCGTTGGCAAATTTATACCAAGACTAGCCAGACCTTCCATTTTCTTCACCTCTCAAACTGGGTTACATTATAAATATCAATGTCATTATTAACCCAATAAAAGTCATCACCCCCAAAATTATAACTAGAAAAAAAATCATTATAGAATATGGTATACCTTCCTGCCCCATAATTACCCCCTTTTTATCATCACTATACAATCATAGCCAGGATGATAGCTATGATCAAGGCATAAATTCCGATAGCCTCAGCCAGGCCAGCAATCAAGATCATATTGGTAAATATGGGACCTCTTGCCTCAGGGTTACGGGCTAATCCTGTCAAGGCTGAATAGCCAATAAGCCCAAGAGCTAGCGCCGGTCCCAATAACCCTAGGCTACCAATTATTCCCACCGCCAATAGCTTCATTACTTCTGGTGTCATTAAATACCTCCTTCTTTATTTTTTATGTTAAGTTTTCTCCTCTTCATGAGAAGCAACGGCAAGGGTAAGGAATATCAGAGTCAGCCCTCCGAAGATAAGTGCCTGGAGAAAGCCAATAAGAAGCTCAAGCCCATAGAACGGTAAGGCAAATAGCCACGGAACAAGAAAAACTGCCACTAAAATAAGTATTTCACCAGCCGTCATATTGCCAAAAAGACGGAAAGTAAAGCTGACAACATGGATAAATTCGCTAAGCAGCTCCAGAAAACCAACAAAAATCGCAATGACTCCAGTAAACATTCCACTTAGGCCGGCACCTACCTTGCCTCTGACAACCTGTCCGGCACTTCGGAAAAAAATACCGACATTAACGAACTTGGCCACATAATGACGTCCAAGTGTTCTGAAACCAAAGTACTGAGTAATGATCACAGACATCACTGCCAGAGCTAGAGGCATGTTAATATCAGTATTGGCCGGTCTAAGTAGGTGCACCTCACCTTCAGCAGTATGTACAATTATTGAACCATAACCGGGTAGTAGACCAAGCCAGGCATTCATTATAACAAAGAGAAAAATAGTAGTGACTATCGGGAAGAAGCGACGCCCATTCTTCTCCCCGGCAGCACTACAGCAGAAGTCATACAGCCAGCCAAGTAGAAATTCGAAGATACTTTGCAATCTACCTGGGATAAGTTTCATCCGGCGGGTAACAGCATAAGAAAATCCTACCAGAAAAATAATTGTAATCCAGGCAGCAATAATACTATTAGTAATGGGAAAGCCAAACAGGTGGAAAACCACCTCGGCAGGAAGCTCGGGGTGTGGCTGGGAGACACTAAGCCAGCTCGGTAGTCCTACATCACCAAGTATACTCTTACCCAGGGGACCACTAGTAAAGCCAACTATAAACAGAATAAGGAGAACAACCATAAGGACGATTACAATCGGGAATGAAAGGCCCAGAATTTTACCCTTAGGCACTAACCATCCTCCTTGTTCTGTTTGTTCCTGATGAGGGGCAAGAGCATCTGATAAACACCGTAACCAGCAACGATAAGCCCAAGTATTAAGCCAACTATCACAAAGACAGGCTTAATACCAAATTTGTTATCTAACCACAAACCACCGAGCACGCCCAGCAGGATTGATATACCAACAAACCACCCCACACCTACCAGCCTCATCGCCACTACCCACCTACTCATACCAGCCTCAACTCCTAACCTCAGGTAGCATATCAAATCTGCCCCCCCTGGTCAAGCCCACCTTTGGAGATTATTTATTAAACCTATCCCCTCTACCCCGTTAGGCTCTGCCCTTAAGGGCTTTAGCCCAGAGGGAACTCTAACGATATTTACCACCTTCCCCTTATCTAAGGGGAGGGTTTCATCAAAACAGCCTTAGACCTTCACTTCTAAGGCTGTTTACGGGATAATAGAAAAACAACTGTATCTTGTAATGATGCTTCCAGAATCTAAACCTGCTCTTGGTTAAAAAAGTGAGAAAAGTTTCCATCAAAGTCTTTCAAGAAATTGTGCATATCTAGTATCTCATCGGCGGTTAGCTTATCCATATTCCCGAATTTATCCAGTTCCGCCTCAGTAAGGTCAGTAATAACCTCAGGCGCTTCACCTTCTTTTATTACTACCGCCGCTAAATACTGGATATGACAAGCAACACACCACACCCTTAAATACCACAAACCCTCCTCATGCTTAAGGACTTCAATATTATCCACCTCATAGTGCTGTCCACAAACACTGCACTTCATTGAAGCCATCAATTTCTTGATAAGACTCTCTTCCACTAATTCAACCTCGGCTATGATTTATGCTTATCAAAGTCCTCTAAATCAAGGGTGTTAATGAAATCATAGAAAGCTGACATCTTCTTTAACTCGTCTTCACTAACCTCCTTGCCGCTAGTCCCTTCACTTTCTTGGAGAAGCGGTTTACCCGTCTCCTTATCTAGCAGTATACCTGCCTTATCTAGAACTGCCTCTTCGGCATAGATAGGTACCTCCACCCTTACTGCCAGGGCAAGGGCGTCACTAGGACGAGAGTCAACCTCCATCTGCCCACCATCTATATTAAGAATAACCTTGGCATAGAAGGTATCGCTTTTGAGGTCGCTTATGATAATAGAGTTGACCGTAGCTCCCAAGGCATCAATGACCGAGCGTAACAAGTCATGAGTTAAGGGTCTGGGTACAGCAACACCTTGTAGTTTTACAGCTATGGCATCTGCCTCAGCAGGACCAATCCAAATAGGTAGATAGCGCTCTGATATCTTCTCCTTCAGAATCACCACCCGCTGATAATTCATTAAACTAACCCGGATGCTGTCTATGGTCATCTCTGTCATAATTGAACCTCCTCTATTTCCTCAGCCAACATATTCAAATTCTACTCTACATCACCCCCCCTGTCAATAAACGATAGAAAGGATTTACCCAACTTACCCTCCTCAGCATTTAGCTAAATCGCCTCATTATGATATAATAATAACAAGTGAAACTTTATGAATCCCAGCTAAAAGGAGATATAATCGCTGAAGCAGAAGAGAGATTGAAGCTTAGTGGTCAGTCAGCTTAACATTCGCCAGATAATTGAAAAGAAGGAAGAAAGCCTGTCTCCTTATGCCGTTAAGAGTAAGCTGTCACGGGGCAGACTCAAATACGAAGAGCCCTGCCCGGTGCGCACTGCCTTTCAGCGTGACCGAGACCGCATTATCCATTCGAAGGCTTTTCGCCGTCTCAAACATAAGACACAAGTTTTCATTGCTCCCTTAGGTGACCACTATGTAACCCGGCTTACTCATACCCTGGAGGTTTCTCAAATAGCTCGAACCATAAGCCGTGCCCTAAACCTTAATGAGGATTTGACCGAGGCAATTGCCCTGGGTCATGACTTAGGTCATACCCCTTTCGGTCATGCCGGTGAGGACGTTTTAAACGAGCTTTATCATCAGGGGTTCAGACATAATGAGCAAAGCCTGCGGGTTGTTGATCTTTTAGAGAAGAATGGTCAGGGGCTTAATCTCACCTGGGAAGTGAGAGATGGTATTGTTAACCACTCTAAGACAAGAGAGGATGTGTTAGGACAAGGCTGGGGAAAGGTAGGCACTCTTGAGGGCGAAGTGTGTAAGATTGCCGACGCCATTGCCTATATCAACCATGATATTGGCGATGCCATAAGAGCTGGTATCATCACCGAGGATGATTTACCCATCTCAACCATCACTGTATTAGGTCACTCTCATTCGGGGCGAATCAATACCATGGTCTGTGATATTATTGGCTACTCATGGGCAGCAACCGGTTATAATATGGACAGCCCTACTATAGGTGTGAGCCCCCAGATTCTAGAGGCAACTAACACCTTGCGTGGTTTTCTTTTTAACCGAGTATACAATATGCGCGACACCCTAGCCGAAACAGAAAAGGCAAGAGAAGTGATTCGCCTATTATACCAATACTTCAATGAGCATGAAGACAGGCTACCACCAGAATACAGTAATTACAGTGACGACACAGAACGGAGGGTGGTTGACTATATCGCCGGTATGACCGACCAGTATGCGCTAAGAATGGCTGAAGAGCTGTCACCAACTAGAACTAAAGGCGAGACTAAATAACAAACTATTGTAGTGAAGATTGAAGGGGCGGAGCCCCTTTAGAACCAACCCCTCTCCCTCATAATAAGAATATATCCATATCAGGGAGAGGGGGATAAACCCCATTAGGGACTCTAACGGGGTAAAGGGTGAGAGGTAGTTAGAATAATAAGATGAGCGTTATAGACGAGGTAAAGCAAAGAATAGATATTGTAGAGGTTGTTAGCCAGTATGTTACTTTAACCAAAGCTGGACGAACCTTCAAGGCGCTATGTCCGTTCCACAGTGAGAAGCACCCTTCCTTCTTTGTCTATCCTGAGCAGCAGAGCTGGCATTGCTTTGGCGCCTGTAATACCGGCGGCGATGTCTTTACTTTCATTATGAAAAAAGAGGGCATTGACTTTGGGGAGGCTCTGCGCCTTCTTGCCCAAAGGGCAGGGGTCACCATACCGTCGAGGTTTGAACAGGATGCCGGGAAGGATAAGAGGGAGAGACTATATCAAGTTAACGAGGCTACAGCTCAATACTATCACAATCTACTCCTCAACTCTCCGGCTGGAGAAAAGGCACAGAAATACTTAGCCAATCGCAGCCTATCGCCAGAAACCATCACCAACTTCCAATTGGGCTTTAGCCCGAATAGCTGGGAAGCCCTAAAGCAATATCTAAATGAGAGAGGCTATACCCAAAGTGAACTACTGACTACTGGTTTAATAATAGAGGCAGAGACTGGAAAAACTCATGACCGATTTCGCAATAAGTTGATGTTTCCCATATTTGATATAAGGGGACGGATTACCGGTTTTGGGGCAAGAGTGTTTGATAACTCACTACCTAAATACCTCAATTCACCACAGACACCAATCTTTGATAAGAGTGGTAGCCTGTATGGCATAAATCTGGCTACAGCAACTATCAGGCAACAAAACCTGGCAGTCATTGTTGAGGGCTATATGGATGTTATCACAGCTCACCAAAATGGATTCAACAATGTAGTTGCCTCTATGGGAACCTCAGTTACCGAGAAGCAGGTCAGCACTCTAAAGAGGCTCACCAAAAACACGGTTTTAGCTCTTGATGCTGACACTGCTGGAGAAGAAGCAATGCTGCGGGGTGTAAGCCATGAAAATACCCTCGATGCTGAGGTAAGGGTTATCATCCTACCTAGAAGTAAAGACCCTGATGATATTATTAAAGAAGATGCAACGATGTGGCAGCACTTGTTAGAAGAGGCTTTACCTGTAGTCGACTACACCTTCAAGATGGTTACCTCTAAACTTGACCTGACCACAGCCAGGGATAAATCTCTAGCTGTAGACAAGCTTCTGCCTATCATTGCTGAAATAAAGGACATGGTGCGCCAAGCTCACTACTTACAGAAGCTGGCTCGTCTAGTTAAGGTCAGCGAGCGAAGTATTGAAGCCACTCTAAGCAGAGTTAAACCCAGCCAGGGTAGACCCAAGGCTAAAGAGTCCCACGCTCTGCATCCACTTATGTCCAACCGCCTTGAGGAATATTGCCTTGCCCTGCTATTACAGCACCCAGAGCTCAAAGAGAGCTGCCAGGGTCCTTCACCTGAATACTTCCAAAACACTGAAAACCGTGAAATCTTTGTTGCTTGGCAGCAAGTTAATAACCTACCATCACTTAAGGAGGAACTTGACCCTGCAATTTGGGAGTATCTTGATTCCCTAATAACTAAAAACTTACCGGCTAACCAAATAGAGCAAAAATATGCTAACTGTGTCCTCCGTCTGCGAGAAAAATTCCTCCGAGATTTGGAGGCAAAAAGAGGGGAAATATTAGCTTTAGCCGCCGAGGCAGGAGGCATTGATGCCGAGCTGGCTAAGCTTCAGGAGCAAGGGATAGAAGTCAGCACTCAACTCGGAGAAGTTTTTAATCAAAAGAGCCAGAGGTCAGCATCAAAGGAGACGAGATATGGACTTAGAAAAGAATGAGAGCTCTGCACGGTTCCTCTCCCAAAATAATGATAAGGAGCTACTTGCAGACGAAACGTTGAATAATGAGTCTGAATCAGAAATGCCAAATGCTTTACACGCCCCCTCTCCCGAACCTGAGGAGGAAACAGAGGCTGAAGACGTAACTGAGCCAAAGGAACTATGGCCTGAGGCGGGCTACCTTGAGATTGAGAAACCTGAATATCCAGCGGATTTAGAGATAGAAATATCACCAGAACAAATAGAGGAGCAAGATGTAGTAGATGACCCGGTCCGTGTCTATCTTCATGAAATTGGTAAAGTGCACCTTCTTACCGCTGAGGATGAAAAGATACTAGCCAAAAAGATGGAAAAGGGCAAGCGCATCGGTGAGATTAAGCAAGACTGGCTACTGAAATATGGAAGGCATCCTTCTGCCACTGAAATACTAATTACTATGCTCCAAGAGTTAGGTCAGGCTTCTACTATTATCCATCTCCTTCAAAAACAGCTCAATTTAACACCCCCGGCCAGCTTTTTAGCGACCATCTCTGATAATAAATTGCATGATAGTATTAATGGTGAGATAAATCAGCAATTAATCCAGACTATTGCTTTCCAGATAGATAAGTCCATTCCCAAAACAGAACAGCTTATTATTAATATGTCTCTAAATAGCAAATTGTTACCGCAGGAAGTCCTTAGTGTTATTGAGGATAGCGCTTCTCTAGCTGACATAGAGAGTCTGGTAACAAATACTGCTTTCATTAATTCTATCCAAGATTATAAAAAGCAACTTAAGGCTTACCTAACCCACATTGAGCATGAGGCTGAAGAGGCAGAAAGACGTCTCACCGAAGCTAACCTGCGCTTGGTCGTCAGTGTAGCCAAGAAACATATCGGACGAGGCATGTCACTCCTCGACCTCATCCAGGAAGGAAATATTGGGCTCATCAGAGCCGTAGAGAAATTCGATTACCGTAAAGGTTATAAATTCAGCACCTATGCTACTTGGTGGATTCGCCAGGCTATTACTCGAGCTATAGCCGACCAAGCTCGCACTATTCGTATTCCAGTTCATATGGTTGAGACCATTAATAAACTGCTACGAATAAGCCGCCGTCTAGCCCAGGAATACGGGCGAGAGCCTACTGCCAAGGAAATCGGTATGGAAATGGATATGCCTCCGGAAAAGGTTAGGGAGATAGGCAAGATATCACAACTGCCAATATCACTAGAAGCACCTATAGGTGAGGATGAAAACAGCCACCTGGGTGACTTCATAGAGGACCACGCTGTTTTGCCACCAGTTGATGCTGCCTCCAGACAACTTCTAAAGGAGCAAATCGATGATGTGCTATCCAGCCTTACTCCTCGGGAGCAGCGGGTACTCCAACTTAGGTTTGGTCTTGAGGATGGACGAAGCCGGACTCTAGAGGAAGTAGGGAAGGAGTTCAATGTAACCAGAGAGCGAATTCGCCAAATTGAAGCCAAGGCACTTCGTAAACTACGCCACCCCTCCCGCAGCCGAAAACTAAAGGACTACCTGGAGTAAAACATCTCCTTCTAAACCCAAGTGGTTCAAAACTTGCTGGTGGGAGTTATGAAGTACTGTCTTTGCATGATGCAATTGCAAAACGAGAATACTTGTCAGTTAAATAACTATTATTTACAAGGTTGCTTTTTTATAATTAGAGGGGACAAATCCTCAGCTATGATTGAAGTTGCTTTTACACCCCTTCTTTGAACTTTTCCTCTGACTACCAACCAACCCTCACGGAACAAGACTTGCCCACACTTGTCTTGGACATCACTAAATACGGTTACATCCGCTACACCTGTGCCATCCTCCATTATCACATAAACTACTCTATTCCTATTCCTTGTCGGTGGTGTCTGATAACGAATTACAGACCCAACAATTTTAATCGTTTTGCCCGTAGCTATCGAGGGCAGGTCTTTCATCTTAGTAAACCCACCATCGAAGGTGTAGAAATCTAAAGGATGTGCTGACAAGCTCAAAGATAAAAGCTCCCTTTCAACCAGCATCTCTGCTTGCCTATTATTGCAAATAGTATCTTCAAATAAATCGATCTCTGTTTTAACATCTTCAAACAATGGTATTGCTCCCCTACCTATTTTATGCTTCAGAGTTACCAACTTTGGAAGCTGCAAAAGCAGTTTATTTCTATCACCAAGAGAATCAAAGGCTCCGACTCTCACCAACCTCTCCAAGATAGGTTGGCTTACAGTGGTTCTTAGAGCAAAGTCTCTCAGCGAAGTAAATTTACCCTTGGCTCTCTCTGATAATATAGATACCAGTGCTTCTGTTGATATCCCCTTTAACTGTTTAAGGCTAACTCGTATCGCCCCATTCCCTACAGTATATCGGTCAAAAGAGTCGTTAACATCTATGGGTAGAATTTTAACGCCAAATCTCCTCGCATCAGCTACCAGAACATGGGGCGGGTAATACCCCATAGGCTGGTTTGACAACACCGCAGCAAAGAACTCGGCGGGGTAATGACACTTCAGCCAGAGGGTCTGATAAGCCAGAGCAGCATAGGTAGCAGCATGGGCTTTGCAGAATCCATACGCAGCAAAGGCAGCCAACTGCTCAAAGACTTTTGATGCTATACATCTACTCACACCATTTCTGGCAGCACTGGAAATAAAGGAAGCCCGCATCTTCTCCATTTCCTCTGGAGCCCGGTCATGCGTCATTGCTCGCCTAAAACCATCTGCCTCAGCATAGCTCATTCCAGCTAAATCGTGGGCAACCTTCAAAACCTGCTCTTGATAGAGTATTACCCCTAGAGTTTCACTAAGGGCATTTTTAAGTTTGGGGTGCATGTATGTTACCGGCTCTTTACCATGTCTTCTTGGAAGATAAATCTTGTCCATATTCGATTTGAGAGGCCCCGGTCTAACTAGCGAAATCGAAACTATGATGTCTTTAGAACAGTTCGGTAGCAGCCTACCTGCCATTTCTCTTTGTGCCGGTGATTCAAGCTGAAAAGTGCCGATGGTTCTACCCTCCCTGAGCACAGCAAAGGTTTCAGGATCGTCTCTTGGTATCTTGTCTATATCAATGTTAGCGCCATGACTCTCTTTGACACTAGTAAGTGTATCCTCAATAACAGTCAAGGTAGGGAGTGCCAGCAAATCCATCTTGACAATACCTAATCTCTCGATATCATCCTTATCATACTGACTAATAATGTCTCCGCCGCTAGACCATTCAAGAGGAACTAAATCAGAAAGCCTACCATCTCCAATCAGTAATCCTCCCAAATGAACAGAGAGGTGTCTAGGGTATCCATCTACGGCAGCGCATAGCTTAAAGAAATTAGCCAGCTCAGGTCTCTTATAAATGTTGCTTTTCTTTAGTTCGGGAAGGATATCAGCATACTCCAAAAGGTCTGAGGCAGATAAATAATGGATACCTTTGCCTGCCTCTTCAACAATCTCCAGTGGTATTTGCAAAGCCTTACCAACATCACGGATAGCACCTCTAGCCATATAGGTATTTATAGTGGCTACACAGGCGACATTCTCGGTACCGTACTTCTGGCAGATGTAGCTCTTTACTTCATCTCTACGCCTTCGGTCAATATCCAAATCAATATCTGGAGGTTCATACCTTAGAGGATGCATGAAACGTTCAAAGAGAAGGTCATACTCAATAGGGTCAGCGTTACTAATATCAAGTACATAGACAACCAAACTGTCTACGGCACTACCTCTCGCCTGACATCTTATGCTCCTCTTTCTTGCTTGCTGAACTATGTCCCAAACAACTAAAAAGTAGCCGCAGAAACCAAGTTTATTGATTGTGCTAAGCTCTTGTTCCAAGCGATTTCTGATTTTGGGTGTAAGTGTTCCATACTTTCTTAAGGCACCTGCATAAGCTAACTTCGATAAATAAGTGTAGTCAGTTTGACCTCCGGGAATCTCAAACTTAGGGAAGCGAGGTCTACCTAGCTCTAACTCTAGATTGCACTTGGAAGCAATCTTCTCTGTCATGTCTATTGCTTCAGGAAAGTCCTTAAAGAGCTTAATCATTTCCTTCTGTGATTTGAGGTATTGCTCCACAGTTCGATGCCCCTTTAATTGAGAAACAGGTATATTTTGGTCTATGGCATTAAGTAGCTCCTTTACTGCATACCCTTCCATTTCTGCATAGTGGACATTATTAGTGGCAACTGTCGGTATACCCTCTTCTCTGGCAAAGGCAGCTAGTCTATGGCTATCAATCATTCCTTCTCCAGAAGGATGCCGAACAAGCTCCACGAAAAAGTCATCACCAAAGACCTCCCTGTAGAAGCTTGCTGATTTCTTAGCTTCCTCTGTCTTGCCTGCCTCAATTAGAGAAGGTATCTCACCCTTACTACAGCCACTCAGGGCTATTAGACCACCGCTGTATTTTTGTAGCATTTCTTTGCTTGCTTGTGGTTTCCTCAACCGGTTTGCTAAGTGGGCTCCAGTCAACAATCGGCACAGGTTTGAGTAGCCCTTCCTATCCTTACATAAGAGGGTTAGATGGTATCCACCCTCTAAATCAACTTCTGCACCTATAATTGGTTTTATTTCTAGGGCTTTCGCTTTCTTATAGAACCTAATGGCACCTGTTAGCCTGTTATGGTCCGTGAGAGCTAGGGCAGGCATGTCCAATGCCTTTGCCTTTTCCAGGAGTTTATCTAATGAAGAAGCTCCATCCAGAAAGCTATATTGTGAATGGACATGAAGGTGGATAAAACTCATTGTGATACCCTAATCTAGGACTCTATGGAGAAACCACTCTTCACCAAGTTTGTAAAGCTCGTAACTACCGGTGCTTGAGTTTTTTGCATTTACACGCACAAAAAGACGCATTGGTTTCCCGTTCCACCATTCAGAAGGCTCTCTCCACCAGCCGATAACCTCTTCAACCCTATAGAGGCGCTTTCTCCAGATAAAGGTGGTTATCAAGGAGTCCTCCTTTTTGTATACTTTAACAGGTTCGCCAATGAGCTTTGACATTGCGTGAACTCCAGGAATGGGTAACCATAATCATAACAGAACATATGTGCTATTGTCAAGAGAGTTTTGTAAATAATCAGCATGACTCTGTGGGCATGTAAAATGCAGTTACTTTTTTAGGGGGGGAATAAAGCGGGTTCCCAGGAAAATCGAAAATTCTTCCAGGTGCCTAAAACGAGGGTGAGGTAGACCCTGAAACAAGTCCCGTAGCTCGCTTTTACGGGATAAGTCATTTCGGGATAGATAAATAGTCTCTTGATTATGCTAAAATAAGCTGTCATTCCGAATGTAACGAAGGAGACAGACACTATTTCTATTACTCAAAAGTGGGCAAGTATACTATCTAAGGAGCCTTACCAATGATTCCGGTTAAGCTGGCATTGCGTAATTTTATGTGCTACCGGGATAATGTGCCTCCGCTTCTTTTTAACGGTATCCACACCGCCTGTATCTGTGGTGATAATGGCAACGGTAAATCGGCTCTGATTGATGCTATAACCTGGGCACTGTGGGGGCGAACCAGAGCCAAGAGTGATGATGACCTCATTCACCTGGGTCAGACTGAAATGGAGGTAGAGTTTGACTTTGCCGTAGGTCAGCAACCATATCGCATCATTCGCAAGCACTCTAAACCTAAACGGCGAGGGCGTTCAGGACAAACTATCCTAGAATTTCAGATAGCTACTGAAGATGACTTTCGGCCAATTACAGGCAATAGTATAACCCAGACACAACAGAAAATTATCAGTGTTCTACATATGGACTACCCTACTTTCATTAACAGTGCCTTCCTGCTACAGAGTCATGCTGATGAGTTCACTATCAAGCGTCCAACCGAGCGCAAGCAAGTTCTAGCTGATATTCTCAGCCTTGATATCTATGACGAACTTGAGGGACGGGCTAAGGAGTTGGCTAAGCAACAAGAAACGGAAAAGGCACAACTTCAGAGTGCTATCAAAGATATTAGTGACGAGCTAGTCCAAAAACCAGCCTACGAAGCCGAGTTTGAACAAGCGCAGAGTGAACTATCTCGCATAGAGAAAGTAACCAAGGAGCAAGAATCCAGACTTAATAGCCTCAGGCAGGAAAAGGAATCCCTGGGAAATAAGAAGCTGCAACTAACCCAGCTTGAAGAACATAGAAAAGACACAGAAAGAGACCTGGAGCGCTGGGACGACCAACTCAAACAACATCACTCCAAGCTCAAAGAATATGAAGAACTAATAGCCCAGCGCTCCATTATAGAGGAAGGCTATACTCACTTTGTTGAAGCTGATAAATTAAGAGATGAACTTGACCAGAAGTTTAGACTTGTTACCGCTTTAAATGAGCGTAAGCACCATTTAGAGATGACCATTGTCCAGGCTGGAGAAGCCCTACTCACTGACCATGCCGTAGCTCAAAGCAGAATCAGGGAACTAGAAATCAAGTCACAAAAGCTACCCCAGCTCAAGAATGAGCTACAGCAGATACAAGCTCAACTAAACCAGTTAGCTGATGAAGAAAAAATGCTGCATGGGAAAAGACAAAAAAGCCAAGAACTCCGACTCCAAGTCCACCATCTGGAATCTAATCAAACCCGGCTAGAACAGGAAATAGGAGAGCTAGAAGAGAAGCTCAACCTGCTGTTAACCCAGAGTGATGCCAAATGCCCCCTATGCGAGACGGACTTGGGTATAGACGGACGACAGCGAATTGAAACAAAATATGCCACCGATAAGCAAAGCAAATCTGACTCTTTAAAGTCAAATCAAGCCGGGCTAACTCATAGCAAAATAGAGCTGGGGGCACTGGAAAGTGAAGTATCCCAGCTAGAACTACGGCTTAATCAGGATAGAGCTTTAGTCCAGAGTAAAGCCAGCATCTTCAACCAGCAGATTGCCGAAGCTGAAGAGTCCAAAAACAGGTTAAACGAGGAAAGAAGAAGACTGGCTGAGATTGAACAGCACCTATCCAGAAAGAACTTCGCTACTATTGAGCAAGAGGCATTAGGGGAAATTGAAGGCGAATTAGCCAAACTGGACTATGATTCACAGCAGCACGAACAGGGGCGACAGCGCCTAGCTGAGCTAGAACAGTTTAAAGGTTCAAAGCAAAAGCTGGAGGAAGCCGATAGGCTCATTACTCAGGAAAAAGAGGCTACTTCTAGAGCTGAGGAAGCTATTCAAGAACTGTACCACAATCTAGAGATTGATAATCAAAAAAGCCAGGATTTAAGCCAAGAACTCAATTTACTGCCACAACTACTCACTGATTTAACCCAGGCTGAAACTGAACACGAGGCGTTATTAGCACAACAAAAGCAATCCCAGCAGGTAATGTGGAGGGTAAAGGAAAGACTACAGCACTGCTCTGAGCTGGAGACAAAAAGAAAGGAAAAGGAAAGGCTACTGGTTCAAGCCTCAAAACAGGAGAAAATCTATAGAGACCTGACACAAGCCTTCGGCAAAAAGGGAATACAGGCTTGGCTTATTGAAATGGCACTCCCCGAGATTGAAGCTGAAGCCAATAGGCTGCTAAGCAAGATGACCGATAATAGAATGCATGTTAAAATTGAAACACAGCGGGAAACAAAAAAGGGAGATTTACTAGAAACCCTGGATATCAATGTCTCTGATGAGCTGGGGACGCGAAATTATGAAATGTTCAGTGGCGGTGAAGCCTTCCGTATTAACTTCGCCATTCGTATTGCCCTGTCCAAGTTATTAGCTAGGCGGGCCGGGGCACCACTGCCAACCTTAGTCATTGATGAGGGCTTCGGTACCCAGGATAGCGTCGGTATAGAGAAACTTAAAGAGGCAATAAACTCTATTCAGGACGACTTTAACAAGATACTGGTCATCACTCATATTGAGGAAATTAGGGATGCCTTCCCCACCCGTATTGATGTTATTAAAACCGCCGAAGGCTCAACGGTTGAAGTGAGCTAGCTAATTCATAGACCAAGGTCGGCAGCAATGCCCTTCATTGCCTCAAGTCCTAGCTCAATAAACTCACCGAGCTCAAGCCCGATTTGGCTGCACAGGGAGATTTGCTCCCTATTCACCGCGGCGGCAAAGCTCTTTTCTTTGAACTTCTTCCCCACTGACTTAGCCTTAAGACCAGCCAATTTCTTATCAGGGCGAACCAAGGCAGCAGCAATGATTAAGCCAGTTAGCGGATCAGCGCAAAATAAAGCTTTATCCAGCTTGGTCTCACGGGTAATACCATGTGCCTCATTATGGCATAGGATGGCATGAGCCATAGTATCACTAGCTCCCAGTTCCATAGCCAGGTCAGCCCCCAGCTTACTATGTACATTCATATCTCCCTCGGTGAGTTCCATATCAATATCATGTAGCAGCCCGGTAAGCCCCCATTCCTCCTCATCCTCACCAAGGTGCCTGGCTAGAGCCCGCATAATGGCTTCAGTAGCCAGCATATGCTTTATCAGATTTTCATTCTCCACATTAGCTTTAATAGAGTCGAGTGCCTCTTCTCGGGTCATTTTCCTCTCCTTTACTGCCGAGCCGAAACGGTTAACCAGTCAAAGCATACTCCATATCTTTATCTTTATGCAATACCCTGCCTAAATACTGACCAGTGGCTGAAGATTCCTGATGGGCTACTTCGTCAGGTGTGCCTGTGGCAATAACATAGCCACCACTGTCACCAGCTCCAGGTCCAAGGTCAATGATATAGTCGGCATTCTTTACCACATCCAGGTGGTGCTCAATAACAATCACCGTATTACCAGCATCAACCAGACGCTGTAGCACCCGTAGCAGTGCTGCCACATCATCAAATGAGAGACCGGTAGTCGGTTCGTCAAGAATATATAATGTCCTACCCGTAGACCGCCGTGATAGCTCAGTAGCAAGCTTCACCCGCTGTGCTTCTCCGCCAGAAAGAGTGGGCGCCGGCTGACCAAGACGAATGTAACCCAGCCCCACATCGTATAAGGTCTTCAGCTTATTCCTTATTTTAGGGAAATGCTCAAAGAAAGCCAGTGCTTGCTCCACAGTCATATCTAATACCTCAGCTATATTCTTACCCTTAAACCTAATCTCAAGTGCCTCACGGTTATAGCGCTGCCCCTTGCACACCTCACAGGGAACGGTTACATCAGGCAAGAATTGCATCTCAATCTGAATATACCCCTCACCACGACAAGCTTCACAGCGCCCACCCTTAACATTAAACGAGAACCGACCTGGAGCGTAACCTCTCATTCTAGCTTCAGGAACAGTAGCAAAAAGCTCACGAATAGGGGTAAAGGTGCCGGTGTAAGTAGCTGGGTTACTGCGAGGGGTGCGTCCAATAGGAGACTGGCTAATATTGACTACCTTATCTATATACTCCACACCGATAATACCATCACAGTCGCCCGCCCTCTCCCGTGACCGATAGAATATATGTGCCAGTTTCCTATACAGAATATCATCAATAAGGGTGCTCTTACCACTACCAGAAACGCCGGTAATACAAACAAACCTGCCCAAAGGGATATGGACATCTATATTTTTCAGGTTGTTCTGCCTAGCCCCCTTTATTACTATCTCCTCGCCTGAGCCGGGACGGCGCTTTTGTGGTAAAGGAATCCGCTTCACTCCACTAAGATACTGACCGGTTATTGACTCCTTGCAATCCATAATATCAGGCAAAACCCCGGTGGTCACAATCCAGCCACCATGTTCCCCGGCTCCAGGTCCCATATCAATAATGTGGTCAGCAGCCCGCATCATAGCTTCATCATGTTCCACAACTAATATAGTATTGCCCAAATCTCTCAACCTCTTTAGCGTCTTAATCAAACGGAAGTCATCGGCTGCATGCAAACCGACTGTCGGCTCATCACAAATATAAAGCACGCCCATAAGCCCGCTGCCAATTTGGGTTGCCAGCCGAATTCGCTGTGCTTCACCACCACTTAGAGTAGCTGATGGGCGGTCAATGGTAAGATAGTCCAGCCCAACATCTTTGAGGAAGCCGAGGCGGGCTCCAATCTCCTTAAGAATTTCGCGAGCTATCATTTGTTCCCGCTCACTGAGTATTGTCTGTGGACCATTAAGCTTGTCCACCCATTCCAATTCCTGTGTTACTGATATTGAGCTAACCTCAATAACATTTTTACCACCAATGGTTACCGCTAAAGACTCCGGTTTAAGCCGCTTACCCTGACAAACAGGACACGGTCGGGACACCATATAGCGTTCAATCTCAGACCGGGAGTGTTCAGACTCAGTGTCCCGATACAGCCTCTCCATACGGGTAATCACCCCCTCAAAACCGTCGTAGTACTCTCTAACCCGTCCGAAGCGATTCCGGTATCTCAACGGCTCTACTCCCTCCCCATACAGGATAAGTTTCAGATGGCGCTCGCTTAGTTCCTTAACTGGGGTATTCAGGGAAAAACCATAGCGTTGGGCTAAAGACTCGAACTGGTCAAAATACCAAGCGGAATACCAACCGGGGCGAATTGCCCCCTGAGCTATACTGAGTTCCCTATTAGGGATAACCAAGTCAGGGTCTATCTCCAGCTTAACCCCCAAGCCAGTGCAGACCGGGCAGGCACCGTGGGGACTATTAAAGCTAAATGTTCTAGGAGCAATCTCACCCAGACTAATTCCGCAGTGCATACAGGCAAAGTGCTCCGAGAACAATAATTCCTCACCATCAATAATTGACACTAACACCACTCCTGCCCCCAACTTGAGGGCAGTTTCTACCGAGTCAGCAATACGACTCTGGCTCCCGCTCTGTCCAATTACCAATCTGTCCACCACCACCTCAATAGTATGCTTCTTATTCTTATCTAGTTGAAACTCCTCTGACAGGTCATAGACACGCCCATCAACTCGAACCCTGACATATCCTGTCTTGCGCAAGTCATCAAACACCGCCTGATACTCACCCTTTCGGTCTCTAATCAATGGCGCCAAAACCATAATACGGCTATTCTCAGGGATATTTTGAATAGCATCCACAATCTGTTGCACCGTTTGCATAGCAATCTCTCGCCCACATTTGGGGCAGTGGGGGTGACCAACCCGGGCAAAAAGCAGCCTCAGGTAATCATAGACCTCAGTTACAGTACCTACCGTAGACCGTGGGTTTTTACTAGGACCCTTCTGGTCAATAGAGATGGCCGGACTCAACCCTTCTATGTAATCAACATCGGGCTTTTCCATCCTGCCCAGAAACTGGCGAGCATAAGCCGATAGAGATTCCACATAGCGGCGCTGCCCCTCAGCATAGATGGTATCAAACGCCAGTGAACTCTTACCCGAACCGGATACGCCAGTAATAACCACCAGCTTATCGCGAGGGATAGTTACATCTATATTTTTAAGGTTATGCTCCCTAGCCCTTTTAACAACTATAGCATCTAATGGCATACCTTCCCCCTACTGAATTTTATTGTAGCACTAGGCTTAAGTGACAACAAGAGTGCACTGTGTTGACAGTCTAAAGTCACTATATTCTGAGCATACAGAGGTTCATATCTGTTTTGGGGTATTGACAATTATGCCACCTAGGATTATGATTTGCCGTAAATTTGATAAGGGTATTTCAATGAATGCCAAATACCAAACAGGACAGAAAGTTACGATAACTCCACTTGAAAATCAGCTTTTATCCCCGAGAGACTCCAATATAGAACCTTATGTAGGTAAGGTCGGAAAGGTTATTGATTATTACTGGATATGTCCCAATACGGGTGAGGTATTCTACATTTATACGGTACAAATCGAGGCTGACCAGAAAGAGATCGTAGTGTACGAAGATGAGTTAGAGGTATATTTAGAGTAGATGTAAATATCGGAAAGTGCATGATTTCCACAATTCTCGGTGCTATTTGCTTTCGCTGATTCCAATTCTCTCTCCAAAGTCATAACTACATTCGGCAGGGATAAGGAGAGTATCTCCATTTTCAGTATTGACAAACACCCAACCTGGAACTAGACTCAAGCCACAACCAGCGAAATGACATGAAGATAACGTATGTATTTAGGAGCTCAGGAGATGAAACAAGGACACTGGAATCGCTAGGTAACATGCCTGTGGTTGACGCCTTTTTTAAATCTGAAGTACTTATGCTTCTCTATAAGCGATACAGCAAAGGAGGATGGTTAAATGGTTAATTACTTCGAATCGGTAGGAATGACAAACATTATCCTTGTAGTTATTCTGATAGTCAATGTAGCAATATGGTTACGAACTAGCGGGAGACACAAGGCATAAGCAGAGACCATTGTTAACGTGCCTTTGAAATAACATATTTTTCAAATCTAGCACTATGGGAAGAACACGGGGGCTATCTTTATCCTAGGCTATAGATAATCTCTCTCTCCAATGTCGTAGCTAAATTCCGCATACCCTGATATTATAGCATTGACAAACCATCAGGAGAGGACTACATTGAAGTCCAAATATATGAACTAACCTTAATAACAAATTGGGCTAGGGAAAATGATGGTAATAAACAAAGGTTATTAGAGATGAGACAATCCAAACTATTCACTGCTGTTATTATTCTTGCTTTATTGGCGGCAATGGTTGTTGGCTGTGGTGGACCTAAGAGTGTTACCTTCCCTGATGAGAACCTGGAGGCAGTTATAAGGGATGCTATTGGCAAGCCAGTGGGTGAGGAAATAACACCTGAGGAACTGGCTGGGCTTACCACGCTGGAAGCTAATGATAGCGGTATTGCCGACCTCTCTGGTCTTGAATACTGCATCAACCTGACCGAGCTCGACCTTGGCTGGAACCAGATAAGCGACCTCTCCCCTCTTGCCAACCTCACCAGCCTTACTTGGCTCGACCTTTGGGATAACCAGATAAGCGTCATCTCCCCCCTTGCCAACCTCACCAGCCTGACTTGGCTTGACCTTGGCTGGAACCAGATAAGTGACATCTCCTTTCTTGAAAACCTCACCAGCCTGACTGAGCTCGACCTTAGACAGAACCAGATAAGCAACATCTTCCCTCTTTCCAACCTTACCAGCCTGACTAAGCTCGACCTTTGGGGTAACCAGATAGGCAACATCTCCCCACTTTCCAACCTCACCAGCTTAAATTTCTGCACACTTGGTGGGAACCAGATAAGTGACATCTCCCCTCTTGAAAACCTCACCAGCCTGACTGAGCTCTACCTTTGGGTGAACCAGATAAGCGACATCTCCCCTCTCGCCTCACTTACTAACCTGTTCGCACTCAGCCTTAACAACAACCAGATAAGCGATATCTCCCCACTGGTGGAGAACAGCGGACTGGGCGCAGGAGACGAGATATGGTTTGAAGGTAACAATCTGGACCTGTCGGAAGGCTCGGAAGATATGGACAATATCAGAGCTCTAGAGGACAGGGGAGTATTAGTTACCTACTGAGGTACCTACGCAATAAGTTAAAGGGGAAGGTAGGCTCTTAAAAGCCTATGTGCTAGTGCTCTCCGCTAATTGCACTTTCTTATAAAATGTTACTCTAGACCCTCGCCAACACCACTCCCCTCCCAAAACCCCTAACTACATTCCGTACGGACTCAAATCTAGACACCATCTATCCCTCACGCCTCACAGTGTTTGAGATTATTGTAACTTTTTATACTTCCTCTATTTGGCAGTGCTCTACAACCTTATATGAATGATAAAGAAATGAGATATCTCCACTTAATTGACAGCCAATAGACAGAGTAATAACATGTATAAAGTAGCTGGCTAGGGAATATTGTACCGTAGGAGAAATAATGGCTGACGAAAAACAGAAATCCGATAAAGCGGGCTTAGGTAGTTTTATATTTGTTGGGTGTCTTATCATTGGCTTCGGCGTTGGTATAGGGTTTAATCTTATGCCGGCAGCACTTATCATTGGCTTGGGTGTAGGTTTTATCGCTATGGGGATATCACGATATAAAACTGGCAAATGGTAAGTGACCCTCAATAAATTTTACTGCTTACTACAGCAATCTATGCTTCACGCTTCATGCTATTTAGTATTCTTAAGGTTTTCCGTCCCTTCTAGTTGAGAGTGTTGTATAATACCCAAGGCAAGTAGTATCTAGGAGACACTAATACAGAGTTTTACAGTCTAACAGGAGGGAATAATGGATAAGTTAGCAGTATTATCGGTCGGTGATAGTACCCACTTAGGATTTGGTAAAAGTCGTATTTACTACGCAGGTATGCCATCTGAAAAAGCGTTTTCAATCGTGCAAAGAAAATGGGAATTTCCATATCAGGGATTTGCGTGGAACCTGTTTTATCCCAAAGAGCAAAGTAAAATAACTATAGATGGAGTCAATATACTGGTAGAGAACGTTGCTCCAGATGAAATTAGATTGCGGTTATAATAAGAATTAATTAACACCTAAATTATCAAATGGATGAAATCTTACCACTGCTTTGACACCTGGTGAGTGGGGTATTAGTATAGCCATAGTAGTTGATATGAGAAATTCGGAATCAGACTTTGTGGTAATTGATGCAGTGCAGGGTGAATTAACTGCTCACGTTATTAAGTCGCATCTGGAAAGTGAAGGAATCCCTGTTCTAATGCAATACGAGAGTGCCGGTGCAATCTACGGACTGACCGTGAATGGTATAGGAGAAGTGAGGATATTGGTACCAAAGGAGCTTGTTGAAGAAGCAAAGCGCATAATCAAGTTAAGCGAGTAATCTTTACTTTCACTATCCACCTAGCTATAACTTTATGTCTATTATGTATCAGCCTCCAAAAGCATGGTGCTTCCTTCATTACTGCGTGTTGTATAATATAGGCTAACTGTATATTGACTTGAGGTCGACCGTTGCTGCTGGTAATCTCAGGAGTTATGCTAGTCTTTCTTGATTAGGGAGATAGGAAATGACAAAACCGTATGTAAAATACAGGAGTGGGTATAAATACCAACTGGTAGAAGAATATCAAGTTAAAGTTAGCGTGCTTCCCAAAAACGACATCAAAACAGATTTCATAGAATTAAGTACCGAAGGAATGCTCATCATTAAAAACGGTTATGCTTGGGACGGACCTTCTGGACCTACTATTGATACTCCTAACTTCATGCGTGGTTCACTAGTACATGATGCACTCTATCAACTTCTGCGTAACGAGTTAATTGATGAAAAATGGCGGGATGAAGCTGATGAAGAACTAAGAAGAATTTGCCGTGAGGATGGTATGCCAAAGATATGTGCAAGTTGGGTATATATAGCTGTCCGTAAATGGGGGAAAGTAGCGGCGTCCCCCGAATCACGGAAGAAGATTCATAAAGCCCCGTAGAAGACTGTTACGAAAAAAACTGAGTTATAAGATACTCACTCAATACTAAAACCACTGAGGTAGGAAAGATAATGTCGCTAATACCGGCGTTTGAAATAGGCATATGGAACGCCTGGATTTTCATGATTTGGCCATGGGTAGGTATGCTCTCACTGAGGCTCGCTGGAAAGGAAGTATACCAAAGAGCGTCAGGGATAGCTTCTGAAATGAAAACTAACCACGTGTACAGAATAACCAGCTATGTATCTATACTAACAGAGCTTACGGCCATCATATATTCTGTTTTCATACCATTCCAATTGGGCACGATATGGTTCTATACAGGTCTCACCATTTTCTTACTAGGTCTAGCGGTATTAACAGTTGCTTCAGTTAATTTTACTATGGCACCAATGAATGTGCCGATTACAAAAGGAATGTATCGTTATTCGAGACATCCATCATATTTGGCATTATTATCAATATATCTTAGCGTTGGCATAGCTTCAGCTTCGTGGGTTTTTGTGTTGATTTTTATTGTGCAGTTAGTCTCGATAAGTATTGCAGCCATTGGAGAGGAACGCTACTGTCTTGAGAAATATGGGAATGACTACCGTAAATATCTGGACAGGACTCCGAGGTGGATAGGAATTCCGAAAGCGTGAACAAAATCAAATAAATGGAGGTGAAGCATCATGTCGTTAATACCAGTTTTTGAAATAGGCGTATGGAATGCCTGGATTCTGACAACTTTTCTGTTCCTTTTTATTCTGCTATCGGGACTACTCCCCAAGGATATAGGCAAGAGGATAGCTCCCGCCAAGGAAGTTAAAAAAACCAATAATATAATATTAATAGTATTTTTTACCATGATAATATACTCCATTTTTTTGCCACTTAAACCAGGAACGATATGGTTGTATGCAGGACTTACTGTTTATCTTTTAGGATTTATCATCTCTATTGCAGCTCTGTTCAGTATTGCAGCCACAAAGCCCGGTGAGCCATTCACCACTGGTATGTATCGTTACTCAAGGCATCCGATAGCTCTGGGCACATTATTGCCGTTTATAGGTGCTGGCATAGCTTCCGCTTCATGGCTTTTCCTGCTGCTTTCAACAATTCTGATAGTAATATCACACTTCTTAGCCATTACCGAAGAGAGTGCAACTGCTAAGAAATTTGGCGATGCCTACAAAGAATATATAGCCAGGACTCCCAGATGGATAGGAATACCCAAGTAGGGTAATAATTAAGACGTAATGGGGGGTGAATCATGTCAGCTATACCAGCCTTGCAAATAGGTATATGGAATGCCTGGATTTTTATGCCTTACCTTTTTTTGCTTATACTATTAGTTGGGAAGTTAAAGAAGGGTGAGGACCCAGGAAAGACTGAACTAGATGCTCTTAGTAAGAATGAAAAGAGAATCTTCGATTTTGCATGGCTAGCTTTTTTCTCTGCTGTGATATACTCTATCTTCCTGCCGTTAAAACTGGGGACGATATGGTTCTACGTAGGTCTTCCTATTACTCTGATAGGATTAGTTATACTTACTATAGTTATGGTAAATTTTGCTACTACCTCATGGGATAAACCTATTTGCAGAGGCCTATATCATTATTCGAGACACCCTATGTATATCACCACGGCTCTATTTTTATTAGGTATTGGTATAGCTTCGGCTTCATGGTTTTTTCTATTGCTCTTAATAATATTCACAATTCTTAATGCTCTTAGAACGATTCATGAGGAACGCTTTTGCCTCGAGAAATACGGCGATGCCTACCGAGAATATATGAATAGAACACCAAGATGGATAGGGATTCCTAAATAGGGAAAAGAAATAAGGCATAACGGAGATGAATCATGTCACTTGTACCAGCCTTTCAAATAGGCGTATGGAATGCTTGGATTTTTATGATTTGGCTATTTATACCTATTTTCTTAGAACCTTTAAATATAATTCCTAAAGGTCGAGAGGAGGGGAGCGATTTTACCGCTGAGTTCAATAAGATGCAGAAGATTGCACTCCTTTATCTCCATATAATCTATCTTCTCTCGGTTATATACTCTATTTTCGTACCGTTAAAATTGGGTACAGTATGGTTTTATGCAGGCCTTCCTATTTATATATTAGGCTTAATCCCGTATGCAATGGTTTTTATGGGCTTTGCCATTACACCACCTGACAAGCTTGTTACCAAGGGAATATATCGTTATTCAAGACATCCAATGTACCTCACTCTATTTCCAGTATTCTTAGGAGTAGGCATAGCTACAGCCTCCTGGGTTTTCTTATTGCTTTCCGTTGTATATATGATTATACCGCTCTTATTTGTAGATACCGAAGAACGCCACTGCCTCAAGTTCTACGGTGATGCTTACCGAGCATATATGGACAGGACTCCCAGGTGGATAGGGATACCGAAATCAGGGAAGTAATAAATGGGAGAGAAAGATAGCAGTTATCATCTCTCTGGAAACCTCACTCCAACCAACCACCTAGCAGCAATATTGTGTCTATTGCGTATCAATCGCCAATGATACAGCGCTCTCCTATCTCCCATACTGGAACGCCGAAAGCACTCCTCGTTTCAGTCAGCATCATTCTCAATTCCAATTTTGTAATTGCACTCTACGCGGACAGGGGTTCATTAGTGTTTCTGGATATGCTCTGGTTCAGATAGATAGGTGACACTATAATAGTGTCATTATGAGAATAGTAAGCGGTACAGTTTCTGGAGTTTCTCGTCTGGCTG
>SMTZ1_10003852_pt1 | contig 24201 bp, 31 predicted proteins | sample DeeMarSWOR136_30_FD_25667 | JGI IMG/M metagenome (IMG submission 25667) | reverse complement strand
CGCGCCCTGGCCCTGGCCTGCCTCGAATACATGCAAGCCTACCGCGTGGCCGCTCTAATGCAATCGCCATGCAGGAAGAGCAACGATACAGATAGCGAGCCGAGAGTGGAAGGCCGAACCGCTGCCCGGGACGTGGAGGCCCTCTTTGGGACAGATCCCGCCGCAGCTCGCCCGGATCCGCCCGCCCCCCGTCCCAAAGAAGCCAAGGCCACACCCGCCGAGGTAGACCCGCCGACCTTCTTTGCCCTGGCCAACCAAGCCATCGCCGCAGGCTTCCCCCTCGAGCGCCTGCAGGAGATCATCAACAACCAGGTGCCCTGGCGCGAGAAGCACATCCAGCTAAGCCAGGCCATGGCCGCCTAGGAATCGAAGCCGAATTCGAAGACACGTAGGGGCTGGCCTTGCGCCCGCCCCTCATGCGCCCCAACAAAAAAAGCCCCCTCCCTCTTAGCCAGGGAGGGGGCTTTGCTGCATCAGCCTTCTATCCCTCTATCACCCCCCTTCTACTTCATGATTGGTAACAGCGCCGGCGCCCGGGTCCTGGCCGGCCGTTACCAAGCCCGGCCCCCACAGCGCCCGCATATCCTCCCGCGTCCTCGGCCCGATCATGGCCCGAGCCCTGCCCCGCGCCTCGATGATGCGCGCCGCGCCCGTCGCACTGGCCAGCACAAACTGCCCCGAGGCGGCGATGATCACCGCCACCCCCACATACTGGCTGATGCTCCACACCGCCAGGGCGATGATCACCAAGGCGATGCCCACAAACGCCCCCGCGCCCACGATCGACCAGCCAGTAGGCCCCGACTGCTCGATCACCAGCCCCTGCTGATCCCACTGCTTCTGCTTCATTTCTCCCTCCGTTTTCCGTTAGATCCCCCGGTTTGGTTGCAAACCAAAACCAAAACCGCAATGCTTTGGTAACAGATCACCGACCAGATGGCCAACGTTTTGTTACCAAAGCTAGAACAACCTGCGGATGGCCACCACCAGCAAGCCGCTAAAGAAAATGACAAAGCCACCCACGCAGCACCAATACTCCCCGGCCGAGACGTCTCCCCCATGACCCGGCAGCGGCTCAAACACCGTGCCGCCCGTCACCGCCAGAAACATCCCGCCGATGAACAGCGGAACGAACAGAATGACCAGGATCCTAGCCAATACCTCCGCCCCGGTGATCAGCGTCTCCAAGCAGCCCAGCATCATACCTCCTCCAGCATCTTCCATGCCCCCTGCCTCGTCTGATACCACAACTCCGCCCCTCTCTGGCCAGGCCGAATCTCCACGCTGGCCTGCCAGATTTCCCAAGCTTCCTGAAAAGTCAGGCCCTCGGCCATGGTGTTGTTACGCTTCAAGCCGATGGCCTTCATGGCCGCGTTGACCGCGTTCCATTGCGGCTGTGTGCAACAGCCCGCCGAGGTCATCGCCTCCCTGGTCACCTTGGCGCCATGCACGTAATGACGGCGTAGCACCTCGATGGCCACCAGGTGCAGCAATTGGGCCTCATTCAGCGTCGAGGGGTTGTCATCGTGGTCCAGCGGCCCGGTCCGCACCTCGTCGGCAGCCTGGTCCACGGCCGCCTCTTGCGCCCGCCGCTCCTCATCTTCCAGCCGCCAGGCCCGCTCCCGAATTTCGTCATCCACCGCCCAGGGCCTAGCCGCCGCGGCCACCACCCAGCGATAGCCCAGGCGACAGGCCACCACCAGGCCCGCCACCAGCGCCAAGCCCAGGGCCACCACCCACGCCTCCCAAGGCGGCACCGGCAGCGCCTCGATCAGCAGCGACAGGATCAGCACCACATAGCTAACCGTCGCCACCAACCCCGCCGCGAACAGCCCCGCCCAACCCGCCGCCTTGACTTTCTGACCGACGTCATACGTGGACGCCGGCGCGGTGGGTTGCTCGGCCGCCTTGGGCGGCACCACGATTCTGGTACTCATTTCCTGCCTCCATCTTGCACTTGCACCACGTACAGATCACCGGCCCGGCCGGCCGGCTGTACGTTCCCTCCTCGCCAGCCCCGCTGACCCGGTCCCCGCACTCCTCACAAACGCCCTGCCACTCAATGACCGCCTTTTTCAATGACAGGCCATCCTGTGCTCGAAGGGCTCAAAAGCCAACTCTTCGATGGGCAGCCGGCCATCTTTGGGACAGCCGTTGCACACAAAGCGGATCTCTCCCGCCCTGTTGGCCAGGCAGTCATCACACAGCACCGCCACCGCCCCATCGAGGGGCAGATCACAGACCAGGCAGCCCCATCCACGGCCCGGCACGGGCCCCTTGCGGTCCAGCATCACCACGTTGCGCACATCCGGCCCCGCTTTCTCACAGACGCAGCAGGGGCCCAGATCAACGTCATCCTCCTGCCAGACTTCCATCCTCGGTTGATCCATGTCTCACCCTCCCAGAAGCCCCCAGAGCCCAAAATTGAAAGCGTGGCCCCTGATACACCTCCCTCACCAGATCGCCTCTAAAATGATTCCACTTCTACCTAACCACGTAGAAAGCCCTTCTACGTATCTATCTACGTAGCGTTCTATGTCCCTTTCTACGTGCCCATCGGCACCGCAGAAATCGGGGCAGATTCTCACAGCCGGCAGGCACAGGGTAGCCAATCGCTCAAATCCATCTGCATCTGCCCCGCCCATCGCCGCTCTCGATGCTGCCGGAGGCTAATGCCATGCGGGTCCAATGTGACCCATTTCTGACACCTCTGAGCGGCGTTATCCTCCATCGCTATCGCCCGCTCGTACAGCTCCGGGTATTCAAAGTGAAGCGTCTTCCAACCGGCCACCCCCGCCCCCGGACAAAAGAAGCAGCCCGACTTGCGCGGCACGATCAGCCCCTCTCCCCGGATAATGCGGCGGCATTTCTCCCGCGTAACGCCCCTTTCCACCAGCGGATACCCCACCCACCAGTTGACGCTCCACCTCATAAGCTTTGGCCCACCGCGTTAGCGGGTCCCGCTTCCATTTCACTGAACACCAGCGCACGGCCAGCAACGGGATGATGCCCGCCTTCAAGCAATACTTCTCTAATGGCATGCTGGCTTTCTTGCTATGGTAGGGTGACCCGGACCACAAACGCCTTATCTCCAGACCTCGCGGCACCAGATACTCTCTTTGAAAGTAATGCAGGTAACAATAGGTATCCGGATGCTCGCCACCCGTATCCGCAAACACGATTGGCCCCCGCCAACCCTCTTCTACCAGCAGGATCACCATGGCCACCGAGTTGACCCCACAGCCAAAGCTAACCATCTCCCTCATAGTAGCGTCATTCTGGTCGCCGTGGCCCTGGGCCTCAACTCGATCTCGCCCGCCGCCAGCCGCTCCAACAGTTGCACCATAGCCACGTGGACCACGTCCTCGAGGGGCACGCCTAGCGAGGTGGCCACCTCCCTAACCTGCGCCTTCACCACCGGATCCATACGAATGTTGGTCGCCTTCCAGTCCTCTTTCAGGCCTCTACCCCGCTTGCGCCGCGAGCGCTGGACCGGCCCCTTTTTGATCTCTTCCTCCAAAGCCTCCATGCCTTCGGCCAGGCTGAGGATGTCGTTATCTTTAGGCATATTCCACCACCCTCTTGACCAGCTCGTACCAGGCCGCTCGGTGGTGCTTGTCCACTTCTGGGCAGTCCCACAGCGATTGCCCCAACTCCTGAGCGGCCGGGATCTGTATCGTCAGTGGTAGCGGTGGCCACACTCTCTTGTCACCGAAGAGCTTCACCAGTTGGGCCAGGGTGCGATCGTGCACCTTGACCGACCTCAGCTTATTGGGCAGCACCGCCAGCAGCCGCACCTTGCTCCCGGCCTCTTGCACTTCCTTGATGACCGTGGCCAGCAAAGGCAACCCGGCCAAAGCGAACGACTCACAATCCACCGGCACCAGCACATGGTCAGCCGCGAACAGCCCGGCCCGCGAGATCATGCTCAGCGAGGGGGGGCAATCCAGGATCACAAACCGATACCCGGCCCCGTTCAGCCCCTCTTTCACCGCCTGGACCCTGGAGCGAGTGGCCAGCATCAGCGCCGTCTCCTCGGTCAGCGAGTTAGAGGGCACCAGATCGAGCAGCCCCCGCACGTGCACCACCACCTGCTTGAGCGGCTTACCCAGCATCAGCCACTCGGCCACCCCCGGCGCCGGTTTCTGCCGCAGGCCCAACGTGGCGTTGGCCTGGGTGTCCAGGTCCACCAGCAGCGTCTTTTGACGCACCGTGTAAGCCAGGGCCGTAGCCAGGGCCAGGGCCACCGTCGTCTTGCCCACCCCGCCCTTTTGATTCGCAATCGCTATGATCTTCATCGTTCCCTCCCATTTCCATTGTCCTCAGGATCGAGATCGCCGGCAGCCCCCGCCGCCTGCGGTTGAGCGGGCACAGCGCCCGGTCCCCGCCCCGATCCTCACACAGATTGTGGAGGTATTCGCAGCCCTGGCACCCCTCCGGCACCACCTCCGGAGTAGCGAAACTTGTTTCGCGCTGCCGCTCCTCCAGAAAATTAAAGGCCAGTTGCTCAGTCGCCGACATCGTACGCCACCTTCGGCCGCGTCCGGATCCACTCCGCCCCTTTGGTAACAAGATCTGCCGGCGGCCGAGCTCCCTCCGTTACCAAACCCTCCGGCAGATGACAAGCCCTCAACCGCCGCTGGACAGGCTCCAAATCCCACCGCGCATTCTGCAGCGTCCCCTCCACCCGCTCGATGTGCCGCTGCAACTCCTCCCACCGCCGACGTCGCGCCGTCTTGCGCCGCGCCGTGGCGATCCTGGCCGGGTCACAGCCAATGTACTTTGTCCGGCCTTCCGGCAACGCCCCCCTGGGAAAGCTCAGCCGCAGGTAGCGCGCCTCGTCATGCGTCGCGTTGCCCCGCCGCTCCCATACTTCAGTCGGGATGGCCGGCCACATACCGGCCGCCCTAAGCTCCGTCGCTTCCTCTCGCATGGCCTCCAGCCCGGCCTCCAGCTCAGCCAGCCGCTCCAGGATGCCCGTCAACAAATCCGTCCATTCTTTCATCTTTCCACCTCCCTAACCCAATCCGGCCAGTCCCCGCTTTTCGAGGCCCTGGCCAGCTTGACTTGCCCACAATTCTGTGCTACTATTCTAGCAAGCGGCCACTGACCAGTAGACACTGCGTGTGGCCACGAGGCTACCGGGATCGACACCGGTGGCCTCACTTTTTCCACAGGGAAACCAGTCTCAGCATCTCAAAATCTCTGAAACCAGTCTCTGTCTCACTACGTTGTGCGTGCGCACAACCACGTTGTGCCTGCGCACATCGCCCCTTGTGCCTGCGCACAACGCCCTTGTGCAGGCGCACAACGCCGTTATGCAATTCCCCTATTCGCGCACAAGCGAAGGGATCTCCAACTGCTGCCACTCTTCGTATTCGATACTCGTCTCCTGCAGAAAGCGGGCGTGTTTGATCTGAAGCTCTTCGCGCAGGCGTTCCACCTGCTGCGGGACCAGCAGCGGCAACTCATGCAGACAAGAGATGCGATATGAGATGTTTTTCTTCCCATGGCCCAGGATCTCAACCCTGGCCACGGCCGCTTGCTGCAGGCCATCGAAGGCCCCCGCTTGCCAGTACTTGCCTGACCCGTCCTTCTTCTTCCGTTCCACGCCGGTGATCTTCTGACGGTTCACGTCCAACGTGGCCGCGATTTCGTCTACCTTGACAAAATGCCAACGCCCCCAGCCCTCGTTTTGCTTGTCCAACGAGCGCAGAAAGCGATAAGTGGCATAGGTCACGCAGCCAAGCAAGGGCTGCCAGAACCATTCACAGTACTTGGGCATCATCAAAAAGCCCCGACGCATGGGATCCCACTCGTAGAACTTGACCGCTACCTCACCCGCTTCCAGTTCCTTGGTAACCAGAGGAGCTCCTCCGGATCCTGCAGGTGTTACCAAAAAGGCCACGCACACCGGATAGCCCAGGATGCCGGTCAGCGTCCGCTCAATGGTCACCTGTAGCCGGTTCTCCAACCACTCCTTGGTGTAGTGGCTGGCCACCGCGACGACCAGCCGCGAGTCGTCAAACTCCAGAGCCTCTGTGCCCGCCAGCCAGGTATCAAAGGTGGCTTTGGTCATCTGGAGTTGCATCTCGCCCAGGGCCGCTGTCCAGATCCGCTGTGCTTGCTGCATTGGCTTCCCCTTCCACCCGGGGGCCGGGCGCGGAGTAACGCCCCTGCCTGACGCACCCCGCCCCGGCCAATTTACGGTCAGCAACAAGGCTGAACCGATAGGTAGCTACGCCGCTTTCACTTCCCCCAATCGCATCTCAAACCCATCACACCGCTGAGCGGTGTACTTGGCGTCCTTGACCGCTTTCTTACCGCGCGGCTCCTCCCGCTGCGGACAGACATAGCCTTGCCCGTCCAGCCGGCACAGTTGGGCGCAGTTCCAACAGGTGCGCCCCAGCGGGCGCCCGTTGGGACCCTGGCCCTGGGCTCGCTTCTCCAGCGCCTTTGCCCTGCGGCGAGCCTGGCCCGCCGCCGTTACGATGCGCCCCCGCTTGGGTCGGGCCGGTGCCGACACCAGCTCGTAGCTCCCACACGGCAAGAACACACAGCGCTCCGCCCGGCACCGCTCACAGTAGCCCAGGCTGGCCCGCGTGCTGCCTGGCGGCACCACCAGCAGACTATTGGTGTGGTCCATGCATCCGTAAAGAGGGTGTCTCATGACTTTGGTAACCGCCCCAAAACCTTCCGACTATGGCCTTTATGGTAAATCCCTTCCCTTTTCCCCCCAAGGGGGAGCCAGTGCGCCACACATTCACCAATGCCGCTTCCTTGCAGCGCAGCGCACCCCCCCCCACAAAACCACCAGAGGAGAACAGGGGTAGAACTCGGTTGACTCCCTTGACAGCATGTGGTATAATAAAAGTACCACCAAGGGGAGACGGAAACGTCTTCTCAGCGCTGGGCAGACCCGCCACAGGTTGCCGCCCGCGCACAAAAGCCAACGGCGAGGGTGTCAAGTCCCTGCCCCTAAGCCTCCTTCTTCGAGGCAGAGACTTGATGCCCTCGCTGTTTTTCATAGTTCTCGACATCTTCTAACGGAATGAGCCACGAAGAGGTGATCCCCTCACCCACTCGGAAAGCGCCGGGAAACGCGCCAGCCTTGGCCAGCCGTTGCACCTGCCGCCGAGTAATCCCCCACCTCTTCGCAATATGCGCTGTGGATAACAAGCGATTGCCCATCGGCTCCCCCACTTTCGTAGTTACGACACATCCATTTTACCACACTTTACCCCCACTTGTCAAGCCCCCCAACCTTAAAATTTTTAACATTCGTCCTCCGGCTCTCTCATGGCTCAATGGCCACCTGTTGGATGGCCCCCGTATTGAAGCGCGCGCACAACTCGGTCTTGCCCCCGTTGTCGCGCAAGAACAGCCGGCAGCGATTGACGCCCGGCGCGTCCGGGTCCCCGCCCTGCTCGGTCATTTCTAGATACACCTGGTTCAGCCGGCAGCGCACCCCGCCGCCAAAGTCAATCACCCCCGTCTGAGTGTCCAGCGAGATGGTCACCGAAGCCACGCCACCGTGCACCAGCCCATCGGTGGTGATGGCCACCAACTCGGCGTAGCCCTCCGGCGAGTCGCCGTCCTTGCCCCGGATCTCCAGCGTGGAGGTGGTGCCCACCCCTGGGTCTTCCACCGCCGTCATCGCCAGCAGGATCTCCGAGCCGTCGCCTTCGCGAATCTGATACCTCTGCGCCGCCACCGGTTGGGCATCCACGTGAGCGGTGATCACCACGCCGTCGTCAATCTCCTGCGAGCCGATGCCCCGCCAGGTGGCCCCCCCAATCCGAATCCGTTGCTCCCAAATTCCCCTTCCCCTGCCATATTCCTCTACATAGCCCATCACCCGCCCCGTCAAGGCTGGCCCGCCCCAGGGTGGCGCCGCCACTGACACGACGTCATAAAGTCGCAAACTAAAGTGAGGTCGCGCCACGATCAGCCCACAACTAGAGCCCGCCTGCCAGCGCCGCAACTCGGCCCGCGCCCGCTCGGTGCATTGCGCGTCCGAGCCCAGGGCGTCGTCGGTCAGCGTCCGCCGCCGCGTGCCGACCAGGGCCGCCTCGGTGGCGTCGCTGGCCGAGCCCGAGTACTCCCCATCTGGCCCGCCGATCACCGACACCGCATTATATCTGGGCGATGTCTCCGCCACCTCGGTCATGTCCCCCGTAGCCGCGCTTTGCCGCAGCAGGGGATGGTTGCGCGGCCAGATCACCCCGCCCGCCGACCAGTCGTAAGCATAGCCGGCCGCCTCGTCGGGATCGAGCTGCTTGTGTTGAATCTCGCCATCCTCCCCCACATACAACGTTTCGTCTACCCGCTCCATCACGTCCATCAGCGCCCCGTCCGCATCCCGCCGCGGGCTGATGGTAAAGTCGGTCTCAAACGAAAAGTCGCCGGCCGCCAGCGTCAGGCTCACCTGCCCCAGGATCGAGGCGGCAATGGTGCGCGCTTCGGTGGCGCTCCATTCCTGCTTGCTGTCGTAGCGGAAAAAGCCCAGCCTGTCCCGCCAGGCGATGCAGCGTAATTGCAGCAGCGCCGCGCCCTCGATGAAGACATAGCGCAATTCGTCAATCCAGGTGCGCGGTAGCTTGGCCGTGGTGTTCACCCCCTTGACCGGCAACCCCCGCCGCAGGTCAATAGCCGCGCCCCGCTTGAGGTCGGTGTAATCCGTGGCCAGGTCGTCAAATTCATCGTTGCGGTTGTCCAGCCACACCAGCAGCCCGCCCCGCCCGTCGTCGTTCTCCTCGTAGCGGTAGCCCCACACAAAAGCGTCCAGAGAATGAGAGCCGATGGTTAAGGTCACCACCGGCTCGCCACCAAGGGTCTTCTGATCCTCCTCCAGCAGCCTCGGTGCCGACCGCCAGCCGCCCAGTATCAAGCCCAGCCCGCAGGCAAAGCCCGCCTCCGCGGGGGCAGCGAACGCCGGCCCGATCTCCGAGCCATCATCGTTGGCTTTTAGCTCGTCCAAATAGATTGTGCCACTGCCACCAGGACTAGAAGTAGTATGGACACCCAGCCGCACCCAGGTTAGCAGAGCAAATTTGTCGTAGTTGTCTCGCCCACTCCATGTGCCCTGCAAGGCCCCATTCACCCACCATTGATAACTCCCATCACTGCTGACATCCGTGGTGGCCTGTACCACGTAAATCTCTACATAGTACTCCTGACTCTTGTCAATCGTCACAGCATCCTGGGCCACCAGTCCCACATCATCATAAAAATAGATCACCAACTGGTAGACATCCCCTGCGGTCTTCTGGAGCTCCACCACCCACAGGTCACCTCTACACCAATGCAAATACGCCCAGTAAAACAACCCGCCCGGGCCTGTGAAATTGCTGGCATCCAGGTAGAAACGATTTCGAAGTTTGCCCGAGGCCGGCACTGATAGATTCTTCGTACCATGAATACTCGCCGGGCCATCAACAAGCGCCTCCATCTTGGCCGTCGTCAAAGCCAGCCCCGGCGTGCCGGTGCTCAGGTCGCCGCCATCGGTCACCAGCGAATCGTACTCGTCTAGATTGTTATCGTCGTGGGTGATGTCGAACAGAACCGCCATTATCCCTTCGGCTCCTCCATGATCTCATCCTCCGGCCAGACCTCGGGCGTTTCCTTCCAGGCCATGGCCACGCTCCCATCCCGGTTGATATGAAAAAAAACGGCCAGCTTCTGGCCGGCCAGATTCTCCACCCGCGCCTTCAGCTTAGCCGCCGTGTTCAGCGTCGGCAGATGGGCGTGATCAATTTCAATTCTCCTGTCATCCACTTCCAGCAACACCGCCTTGCCCTGGCCCGCTCGCTTCCAGGTGGCCATCCGTGTCAAAGCCATCACGTCACCCCCACAATCACGTCCGCCGTGGCATCCTTGGTCACCGTCCGCGTGTTGAAGATAGTCGAGTGATCCGTCTTGTAGATCACCCAGGTCGTGCCCGAAATGTCCGACTCAAACGCCCCCAGGATCAACTCGGCCAGCGAAGCGTCATCCGCCGTGTCTTCCACATTGTCCGCCCCCCGCTTTAGCACCGCGTCGGCGATCTCCGTAGCCGCATCGGCTGCCAGAGCATCAGCATCAATGGCCCCGGTGGCCACCGCCGCTGCCGTGATCAAGCCGTTGGCGATCTCCACCGCGTGCACCTGCAAAGAATCCTCCCCAAACAAACTATCCCACACATTAGCCGGCACCACCATAAAATCGTGCCACACCGGCAGCGCCCCGCTCTCGTGCACCGCCAGCTTCAGCCGGCCCATCGTGTCGGTGTCGTCAGTGTCCAGCGCGCAATCGTAGTAGCCTAGCTCGTCGTGGGTGGCCGCGCTGGCCTCGTGCTTCTGCGCAAAGTTGCCGCCGTTCTTGCTGAGGCGGATGTCCGCCTGGGTCAGCGTCAGGCCCGTCTCGGCCGTCTTGCCGTCTGTCTCATCCACGAACGGCCCGATCTTGATGGTGACCGCTGTTGATCTCTTAAGCCACATGTCGCCTTCTCCGATACAAATCCATGGCCATCGGCATAGCGTCGGCCGCTGCCGCCTCCGCCACTTCCACCAGCCACGACGCGCCCGTCAACCAGCCCACGGGCGTATGTTCCACAGTGGTCGGTGCACTGGCGCGCGTGGCGTCGTTGCCGCCGACCAGATCCCGCAACGTGGCCACCGACTCGGCCATGGGCAGGTAGATGTCCAGCGTGTGGCCCAAAGCCCAGGGTGGCCAGCCAGCCGCGATAGCTTCAATTTCGGCATCGGTCAGTGAAAAATCACCCTTCCAAAACTCACATAGCGTATTGCCAAAATAGCGATCAGCGTTGCCATCCACGCGCCGGCCAATGTTCCAATCCCCCCCATCTACCGCTCCAAAGTCCGTATCCGCCTTGCTGTCCTCCGTGACTACCGAACCGCCCATCACACACGTTTTGAGGTAGACCAGGTTTGTCCCCTGTTATCCGCTGCACGATGACCAGCCGCCACACGCCATCGGCACCATAGGCTGCCCCGTATAACGCGCCGGGGTTCGTCCCGTCCCCATCCTCAACGTTGACGATGATTTCATTGGGGTATGTCGCATGACTGGCTTCATGAACGGTGATGTTCAGTGAATTGTTGGCCGAGTAGCCGTTGTTACTCACAGCGTACTGCGACTCGCTGCCCGTCAGGTCGTCAATCTTCCACCACAGCCCTACACACCAGTCCCCGTCTTGCAAGGTCAAGCTGGCGTGGTCCGCTATGCTAAAGTAATCATCTGATTCATCGAAGAGGCTAGCCATGATTAGGTCGTCGTGTACTCCACGCTCACCGCCCACACTTCAGCGTCGCCAGTGGCCGTGTCGTTGGTGCCATCGTCGGCATCCCGCGCCAATTTGACACATACCCAGTCGCCAGCCGCCACTGAGTCGGCGTTGGTCAGGGTGATGGAGATCTCATCCAAATAGCCAGCCGTGCCCGGCACCGTGGCCGAGCCCGAGTTGACCGTGTCAAACGAGTCAGCGTCCAGGTCCTGGGCGTCCCCATCTGACACCGCCATCACTGACACCTCAAACTCTACATCGTTGCTGGTGGCCGAGGCCATGCTGTACTGAATCTTGGCCACCGGTCCCGAGGCATAGTCGGCCGGCATCCGGAACACCCAGCGCACGATCTCCGGCGTGGTGTCGTCGAAGAGCAGCTTGGCCCGGCTCTGACTGAAGCCCAATCCAGGCGGTGCCGTGCTATCCACATAGGCCCCGCCCACCGGTAGAATAATCGTCCCTGTGGCCATTACAACGCCTCCCCCCGATGCGACGGCACTTTGGCCGCGATCAGATCCGACCAAATCTGCCGATCCCCTTCGGCTTGCAGATCAGCCAGGGCGCTATTGAGCGCTGCCACATTGCCCTCCAGCGGCGTCCCCGTCACGTCCGGGTCCGCTGCCACAAAGCGATCCTTGACCGCCTGCAAGGTGTCCAGCGCCGCCCGGATGACAGTCAACTGATCGGCCGCCACGTTGATCATCGTCTGCACTTTCTTGGTATCTGCTACCATCAGGCCCAATCTCCTTCCCATGTATCCAGCTTATCCACCTCTGAACGCGCATCGGTCCGCAACGCTTCAGCGCTGGCCACCCCCTTGAGCTCGGCCCGGAAGCGCTGCAACTGCGCCAGCCCCCAGGCTCTAATCTGCTGCGCCGTCAGCCGGTCCAGGGTCACTTGCTCGGCCAGGTCCACCGCCCGCGAGGTGGCCGCATAGCCGGCTGCGCCCCCGGCGATAATCGATTCATCATCCACCGGGAAGGTGGTCACCGTCTCCGAGTCCAAGCCGTTGAGCGTCTGCTGCACCCAGTAGAACACACGCGCCACGTCGCCGTTTTGCGGCTCGTAATCGCCCGTCACGTAGATCGTCGTCGAATCGGGCCAGTATTCAAATGATCGTTCGTTAGGAGGATACTCGGGATCCGAGGTGGTGTAGTCGCACCACAAGCGCGCCACACCCAGGATCCCCGTCAGCGTCGAGGCGTCCAGCTCGCGCCCGTCGCTGGTCAAGGTGAGGGTGCCGATCTTTTGATAGGGCCGCACCTTGCTATACTCATGCAGCGCCCGGCGAATGGCCTCGTCCACGTCGTCGGTGGACCAGATGGCGTTACCGCTGTCGGCCAGGATCTGCTCGACGCGGTCGCGCAAAAGGGCTAACGTCGTCGCCATCTTCTTCTTTCCTCACTTCCTCTGTCACCGGCCCTGGCCAGATGGCATAAGAGACCCCGCTCACCCACAAGATCCCTTCCGCCTCCCACAGCTCATAGAGGCGCTTGGTGAGTTCCACGTCCCGCTGACAATAAGCCTGCAGATCCTCCAGCCGTCCATCCCGCCACAGCCTGACCGCATCGGCGCCCGACTCGTAGGATTTAGCCTCTCCCAAATTCAGCGCCGCGATGGCGTTCAGGCTCACGCGCCGGTGGGTCTGCTGCCAGAGCTCATCCAGAATATCAAAGGTCCGCTCCTTGAGCGCTTCCACGTCAGCGTAGAGGGAAAGTACCGCATAGTCGAAGGCGCTGATATTGTAGCCAACCACCACATCACTTCGATGCAGTTCAGCCACCAGATCAGCGGCCTGACCCTCCCACCAGGTGCGATAGCCATGACGCTCATCCCAGGTCACCGCCACCGCCACCTGCAGCGCTTCCAGGTTGTGCCAGCCGCCCACCTCACCAGCCAGGTGCTGCGTCTCCAGGTCCAGGACGATGATCTCAGCCAACTACTTCTTGCTGGCCTTGGCCGGCTTCTCCGCCTCGACAGCCTTAGCCGTCACCGGCGCCGGCGTCTCCAGATCAGCCAGCGGCACGATATGCTTCTGGCCCGCCGGCAGCACCACCAGGATCACATCCGACTCCGTGATCCGCGAGTGCATCACGTCCTTTTCCTTGCAGCCCACACTTTTGCAGGCCGCCTTGATTGCCGCTTTGTCGTCCATACTTCCTTCACCTTTCCGCCTTGGTAACAAAACGTTCGGCTCAGCAGCGAGATCTTGTTACCAAAGCACGGAGTAGCGAAACTCGTTTCGCGCCCCCTTTGGTAACAAAAGCACAGCCGGTTGCGATGATCATCAAGCCTCGTTACCCAAAACCACGGAGTAGCGAAACTCGTTTCGCGCCCCAAGCAGGGGGAACCAGGGGCGGGCAGGGAGGTGCCCGCCCCTTATCGGAGGAGGTAGAAGCTGAAGAGGTTACCTCGGAAACAGCCTGCCCCAATCAACCGGCTTGCTGGTCACGAAGCGCAGAATCAGGTTGATCAAGGTCACAATCATCGTGGCGTACTCGGCCAGATGTGGGTCCCCCACAAAATCCTTGAAGCCGAAGGGGTCCAGCACCAAGACGATCAGCGCCAGGATGTTGAACCACAGGGTCTTGCTCAGCAAAGGCGATTTGCTAGCATTCATCATTGCCTCCTTAATTCATCAACTTGCCGATGAGGGTCATGGTGTACGTGTTCTCGTTCTCGGCACCACCGCTCTCTGTACACTTGATGCGGCTATAGCGCCCGAACAAGTTGAACTGATCCATGTTAGTCACATCAGTCGAGGCATTGTTGACGACGTTGACCCCGTCCGCCCAGTTCGAGTTGTCGTTACTGAACTCCAGGGTGCACGTCACGTAGATCGTCCCGCTTACATCCAGCGTCCAGGAGATGTCGGCCGCTGTGTAAGCCGGGTCATGGATGCTCGACCCAGTGGCGGTGTCGTGCGTGTCGATAAAGTCGCCGCCGATAGAGTAGGTGGCCATGACCCAGTCCATACCCCCGGCCACCTCCGCCACCGGCGTGGGGATAGCCGCCTGCACCGGCGCAGGCGCCGACCACTGCGAGATCAGCCCACCCACCAGCAGCAGCGCCGCCACCAGGCAGGCCAACAACACGATTTGCTTTCTCATTTCCAAACCTCCTTACTTACTCGCTGATTTGCCAACTCGCTTAGCAGTTGGACTTGACCGCCCCGCGATAGTTGATGACGCCCACCGCGTACACGTACCGGACCTTGATCGGCAGCGTGTCGTTGGTGAACATCAAGCCCATGCGCGGATCGGTGACCGTGAACAACTCCGGCACCCGGCCCCAGCGGAAGCCAGCCCCAACCGTGGGACAGATGACCGGGTCGGCGATGCAGGCCCAGTTGTCGGCGTCGGTCCACTCCGGCACGGTGATGCAGTTGTCCATGGCCGTCTGGCGCACGTTCTCGTAGAAGACGCCGCTAACTGGCTCCACGCCCGAACCGAGCACCTGCCGGCCCTTCTTCTCCTGCTCCACCGGCACCAGTAAATACTTGGGCCGGATCCCCAACCGCTTGCTTGAGCCCGCTTCCGCCTGCTTGAACATGGTCTGCACGGCGATGTCCCAGTTGTCCGCATCCAGGAAGTGGGTGATCAGGTTCGTGTGGTTGGTGGCGTCGAAGAAGTAGTAGGTGTCGACCAGTTGCGGACCCACCCCCGAGTTGGCGGTGAACAAGGCCGCCACCGCGGCGCTCAGGGTGCGGATGCCGGCCGTAGCCAGCGCTCGCGGCACAGCCCGCCAGGCGCCCACGTCGTCGGTGTCGATCATCTCCAACGTCAGGCCTACATAATTGCCCTTCTTCGTCCAGTCCGCCGTCTCACGAGCATCGTCCCAGGTCTTCTCGGTGTACGCTCCACCCTCCGCCACCGTGCTCAGATCGGTAAAGCCATTCACGCTGACCCATGAGACTTGCTGCAGCGTTTGAAAATCCTCGATGTGACAGATCTTCTCCCACCAGTTGTAACCCGCCTCACCCAGCTTGATCCACTGGTCCATGAGAACCTTGTTCAAGACATTGCGGGTGACCTCGGCCATGACAGCCATGGTGGTGCTCTGAAGCTGAGCATACTCGGGATTGAAGACGCCGCGCATTTGGCGGTCACCGGTCAGCAAGATGTAGAGCTCTTTGATCCCAGTCAAGGGATAGACCGGCTCCTTGACCTCCAGCCCCATCAACTTCTCATAGGCCAGTTGCACCTGATCCACGTCGCTCAACATCATGCCCTCGGTGATACCCATACCCCGCACCACCTGGTTAGGGGCCAACTGCGCCACCAGGTCAAGCTGCGCTTCCACCGCGCTCTCCAGTTCCTCCGGCCCAAAGATGCGCCCGCTGAACTGCTTGCTAAGGTGGTCGCGCGACGCCTGTGGCAAGACCCCGCTGAGCATCTGCAGCTTGGCGTCCAGGAAGGTCTGGCACTGGGTTACCAGCAGACGCTGCGCTTGCTGCTGCGAGTGCTGCAAGCTCATGATCTGATCCGGCGTCCAACCCTCAAACGACGGCGCCGATGGTGTACTCGATAAAGCCGCTGGCGCGGCCGGCGGTGTGGCCACCACGGCCACCGGGGGCGCTCCGACCCCGCCCCCCTCAGGCTGAGCGTTAAGATCCTTTTTCTCGCTCATTTCGCCTCCTTTTGGGGCATTCGCCCCCGATTTTCCAGGAGAATGACTCTCCTGGGCTACGGCCTGCAAAGCGGCCCGTACCGCTCCCCTAGCGCCAGGCCCAAACACAATATCCACCGACTCCACATGCACGAACTCGGTGGTGATACGATCGTCGTCTACCATTTCCGAGTGGTGCCAGAACACGGCCGACAAGCCCACGTCCGGCGTCTCCCGGCCGGCTGCTTTGTCCGCCAGGATCTGGTCCAGGAAAGTGACCACCCAACCCGTGGGCCCATCGGCGTACAGCCGGATCGTCCCTTCAATGCGCCCGTCCCAAAAGTGAGCGTCGCCTTCGGTGACCCCGGCCAGGTCCCGCACCTTGCGGCCCTCGAACATGCCGGGGTGATCCACAAAAACAGCCACACCCTGGAACTTGCTTTCAGATGCGCGCAGCGCCTCAGCGTCAATGACCCAATTCGAGGGTCGGCCATCCCGCCGGCGCACCCGGCCTGCGCTCACAAAGACACAGTCAAACCGACGCACCCCGTTGAGCCCCCGGTCCAGGGCCACCAACTCAAGCGGCGCCTCGCAGCGGATCAACTCCCCCACGTAGGGGCTGGCCTCGCGCCTGCCCTCCTCGCGCCCGCCCACGCCGATCTTAGCCGTTACCGTTGTTATCTTGTCCATCTTCTATCATCCTCCCGCCTGTCTCTACCAAGATGCGATCAATCTCATCCTGCGACAAGATCTCACCAGCAAACTTGAAGGCCATCGAGATAGCCAGTTGATCTGTAATCCAGCCCCGATCTCGCATCTCAGCCAGCGCCCGCACGATCAGGTTGGCGCTCTGAGCCATCAGCTTATTGTCGCGCTCCTCGATGTCCGGCACGGTGGCCTTAAGCTGCAGGTCCGAGAACGCCCGCCGCCCGCTGAGGCGATAGGCCTCGGTGACAATGTCCTGCAGCAGCCAACAAAAGTAAATCTGCCGCTGGCGGTAATGCCGAAAGGTCGGCCCGCCCATCTCGGCCGCCGTCGCTTTGGTGGCCGCCTCCCCTTCCCCCATGAAGTGCAGCGGGATCCCAGCCCCGCTGGCCACCGCCAGCCGGATAGCCTTGCCATCGGGTGCCGCATCAGCCGAGTCAATCTTGAGGTCGAGCGCTTTCCATGCCTCCCCTTTGCCGTGCACCAGCACCGAGCCATGTTCAGGCGGCGAGGTGCCATATTGCCTCTTCTTCGCCTCCACCTGGCCGTCATCATCGAGGGTCACATCCCACAGCCCACCCTCGACCCTGGCCCGGTTCAGCCTGACCCGATCCTGCAGCCAAGCCGTGTAGCGTTTAGCCCAGGGCAGGATGGGAATCAAATCTGACTCCCCGCGAATGGCCCCGATCGGCCGGTTGACCGCATAGTGCAACACTAGCGGCTCTTCGGGATCGGCCGCCGACTTGCCCCGATACCACTTGCCCTTGATCCCTGTCTTAACCGTGCCCATCCGATGGAAACCACGTTCGTCCTCCAGGTCCTCGGGGTTGGTGTCGATCTTGTCTATCCAACGCGCCGGCATGAAGCGAATGTAAGCCACCCCGTTGATGCGATTGGGAAACAGCACCCCAAACAGCTCACCCGAGCGGGTCAGCTCGTCACACATCGCGGCCAAGCGCAGATCCATGCGGTTTTGCGGGTCCATCCACCACTTCCTCACAAACCGCTCTACCACACTATTCTCCGAGCTAAGCCCAATGCCATCGCCCACCACGTAGTTGGTCGTTAGCCGCACGATCTGCCTGACCAAGAAATTCTTACGCCAGGCGTCCAGCGCTTCCCCGACGTCGGCCTGCCACTCGACGAAATTGCGGTCCTCGGTCTCGATCTGCCGCTGCAGCGATTGCCAGCCAGCATCGTCCCAACCGGGCGCCTGGCTGGCCACCGAGGCCAGGCCCGCCATCTCGGCCCGCAGCGCTCGAATCTCCCGCTGCTGCTGAGCGATGACATCCTTAGCTATCCAGTTGACCAGTACTTCCCCAACAAACTAGCCCACAGCCGGCCCAGCTTCGAAGCCGCCGTAGATACGACGCCATACTGTACCTCGCTGCCATCGGAGAAGGTCAGGGTCAACCCCACCGGCGCCCCGGCGCCCAGTTGGTGGGCAATGACTTTGATCTCATCGCCGATCTCTAGCAGACGGCCTACCGGATCACCCGGAGGCCCCGGCGGAGGCAGCTCCTCACCCTCATAGATCACCTCTTGCCATTCCAAATCCAGATGATCATGCTCCGTGCCGCCAATCATGCGCACCCCCACCGCCAGATCCGACGCAATCCTGGGGTGCCGAATCCAAGCCCGGTGCGGCCCCTTCCAGGGGTCCTGATCATAGCCGGTGTATGCCCCCCGGCCCATGCCCGAACCACCATGCCCCTGATCCAGCCCTCCCAAATCCCCTTGCTCTTCCCGATCGGTGGCATATTCCTTACCTGCCGCAATGTCATTGGCATCGCCCATGTTCTGCCACCAGAAAGCACGGTGAGGCTGAGCCAAATCAAGCACCGCATCCGGGTTGTGAACCGGCTGCCCATCGATGTCCCGCACCGAATACACAAACGCTGCTACCGTGCTCACCTTCTCCCAGGCCTTGGTCACAGCAAAGTAGCGATCGCCTCTCTTCAAGCCAGGCGGCGGCACGATGGCCAGGCCATAGCGAGCCAGCAAAGCTTGTCCATCCGCCTCCGAGAGTCTTTGTCCATCCCTATTGTAAATTTCCATCCCACTCCCTCCATTCGGTTCTGGTCCCGGCTGCGCCGGAATCTCAGGAATCGCCACCAGCCGCCCCGCCTGGGGCAGCGTCTCAAATGAATTCCACTTGGGATCGGCCGCCCCCACCATGAAGATAGCCCATCCCCGACAATAGTCGTCCTCATTCAGCGCTCGAGTGTACCAGTCCAGCGAGGCCAGGTAATCGGCTTCGCTCATATCCGTGCGCCAGCCCACGTCACCGTACTTGGGCCGGCCCTCCGCGTCGGGGATCACCCCGTAAGCCACCCCGCCCTCGCTGATCACCACCTCAAACTGCCCTTCGCGCCCTGGCCAGCGCTCACAGATAGCCCGCTTCCAACCGCGATACCGCAAGGTGTACCACCAGCCCCGTTGAGCGCCGTCGTCTTGCGGCACATCCGAGGGGGCCCGCTCCAAAGCGGGCGCCTGATCCCACATGGCCCGCGCTGAGTATTCATGCAAGGAGATGTAGCGGAAGCTCTGACACAGCAGCGGCATATAGTTGACCACGTCCTGATGATGCCAGTTGCCGGCCGGCACGTTGGGACCAACCGCCTCGAAGCCCAACTCCAGCCCTCTCTCCCTGAACCTCACACACCACTCATCGTATCTCTTGGCATCGTCGGCGGTCACCTCGTTGTTGATGCCGTCCGGTTCGTTGCGGGTGATAAAGGCATCGTAAGGCATGGCCAGCCAGGCGCAGGCTTCGGCCCAGATCTCCGGCTCTACCTGACGCCAGTCCCCCGAAAAGCCCGGCGTCAACTCAAACAGCCGCCCGATCAACAGCATCTCCGGGAAGTCGCGCTTGACCCCCCGCCAGAAATCGCCGTCATGCGCCAGGCTCACACACAGCGTCGGCTGCACCACCTCAATGGCCTGCCTCAACTCCGAGCTCGTTTGCTGCACATGAAACCCACACTTCCGCATCGCTCCCCCCAACAAAAAACGCCCGCGCTTGGATGCTTAGCCCATCCAAGAAAGGGCACTATAGGCCCAACGCGGGCGCACAAAGGCGCACTTATTTATTGTCAACTGAGCCCGGGTGCACAAACCCGGCTAACTAACTCAGCACCATGGCCAGCAGATCCCACACCGAGATCGAGTTAAGGTGCTTGGCTCCCTTGTGCTTTGATTCTACCACAATTCGGTCATTTCGCAAAAACGCCCAGGGCAGCCCACACATGGGGCAGATCAGCGCTTTGGTAACTCCTGCACCTCCTCGAGGAGCTCCTTCCGTTACCAAAGAGCTTTGGTGACCACCGGTGGCCACGGCCGGCGAGATCTTGTTACCAACAGTCATCACCCCTCCAACGCCACAATCTCAGCATCTATCAACAAGTGATGGTGGTCACCTATGCCCTCAGGCGCTACCGTATCCACGCCCCACCGGGCACGCACACCGTAGACAGCGTAGCCAGGCCAGTCATCAGCCACTCCCTGAGCCTCTTCCCTAGTCCTCCACACGTATCCCCCACTATACCTATCACCTCGGCCCCGCTTCTTCATCGGCCCCTGGCTCAGACCCAGATCATAGCTCTCCTTATGGCCTATACAGTAGACCAGGTCACCACTCTCCGGCATCCATCTCCTCCAACACATCCCTTCGACGCACCAGCACCGACTCCCCCGTCGAGGGCCATTCCTGCTCATCCAGCACCGCGCACAAGGCCGCCCCGATCACCCGGTCGTCATGCACCAGCCGCTTGACCACTTGCCCCTCCTCGTCCCAATCCTCGACATACGTTCCATCGGGCACGGCCCACCACATGCGCCGCTCCATGTCGCCATCCTCCGGCACCGAGTAAGCCACGTGGCTCACCTCCAGCCAGAACTCCGACCAGTCCTCCGTCCCGTCATCCATGAAATACTTGAACCGGCCGGTCTCGACAACGGCCAAGAAGTCAACGCCTAGCTTCGACTTTCGCGCAGGAGGGCTAAACTTGAAAGGTACCACCACATCATCGCCAAGCTGCCCGACAAGATAAGACACCATGCCAGCGCCAACACCCGAAGCATCGGCCACGACATAGCGAACCCGCCACATCTTGAACCAGGCCAGCAGACGAGTAGCCACAGATTCTTGACCAGGTGCCGCAAAATGACGTGAGCCATGGTCCACCCACACATCAACGACCCGATAGAGGGGAGCGCCCAGGGCCGGGTCATGCAGTCCCGTCAAGTCAACCTCAACGATGTAAGCGATGGTGTAGTCCCGACCCGGCCTGGCCAGCTCCTCCAACCCCGCTGCTTCATCTTCACCCGCAACATCGACCAACGCCGAATATATTCTGTTAGCAAGCGGGGATTGGTAGCGTTCGTGATCGCCCTGCATCAGAGCGCGACGACGCGGGCCAAACATGCCGCCCTTGTCGTCTATCTCCTGAAGGCGGTACTCCATCCGGATGATCGGATGATTCCAGCCCTTCTTGCGGATCTCGCTCTCAACAAATCTCTTGTACGCGGGAACCTCTGCCGACACCTTGTCCCAGGGCACCACATAAACCCGCTTGATGCCATCCTGGGCCTCCTGCTGCCGGAGCTGCCGGATCTTCTTTGATAAGTACGTGTTGCTGGTCCTGATGGTGCCATAATAAACCCTGGTCGCATTGAAAGCCGCGCACATCGGCGCGAATTCCTGTTCAGCCTTGAGCTCCGAAAAGCTCTGCGCTTCGTCGAATTCCAAGAGCAAGCTGGCAGTTGCACCGACTACATCCGTGCCCGGTTTGCCGGAGAGGAAGATAATAGATGCATGGCCCAGGTTGTAGATATAGCCTTCTGACTTGTTCCACTTGCCTTTGTTCCAGATATTCGACAAGTGCTGCGCGAGCCGCCGCTTCGAGTTGTCGAGCTGGGGGCGATGCGTGGGCGCCGTCTTCACGATGGTCGAGCCCGGGATCTGCGAGAACAGATTCAGCAGAAAGCACTCGATCTGTGCCGCTACTTCGTTCTTGCCCGCCTGCCTCGAAAAAACAACCGCCATCTCCAGCCCCCGGCCGTTGATCACCGAGTCCAGGATCGCCCGCGCTACCTCCAACTGATAGCCACGCAGCGGCCGGTTGAGGATCTTGCGAGAAAAGACCTCGATATCCAACAGAATGGTTCGGATGGCTTTCTTGATTGCCTGCAATAAGCGCCACTCCTAGACTCCCTTCAAAATCAAATCCACCACCAGCCCCACCAGCCCGGCCACAACCGCTGCCAACAGCCAGCGCAGCAGCGACTTGACCGCCTCCAGATCGTCGGCCATGTCCCGCAGCCGCTCATCCACGATCAGCCCGTACTCACAACCCGGCCGGGCCAGCGGCCGCGTGTCGCCCTTCGACCTCGACCGCCACAGCCGAGCCAAAGCCCGCCCGATCCGCTTACGGTCTTCCGACACGCCCCGGGCTTCCATGCCCATAGCCCCTATCCCACATTATCTGCCTATCCAAATACCGCTCAGGCCAAGCCGCCCAAGGCCAGGGCACATCAATCCAAAAACCCCTACTGGCAAAGACGGCCCTCCACATATTCACGACCCAAGAGCCGAAATTTCTCCGAAGCCACGGCAGATACCTATCCACATCCGCCTGAGTCGGCTGCCACTCCTCATCCAAGCCCAAGGCCCAACTCCTCCGTGAGCTCCGTCAAGACCTCCGACATCGCCCGCTCAAACTCATTCATGGCGTCGCCCGAGATGACGCGCTGCGCCTTGAGCATCAGCGTCAGCCGACCCAGACCCCGCAAGATGGCATCAAACTCGACGCCTTCCCTCAGCGCCCGCCGAATCCGAACGCGCAGCAGCCCTATCTCATCCGAAAGATCCCCGGCAACAGCAGCCGTTGCCAGATCTTCCAACTCCTCACCGGTATAGAACTCGGCATAGAAGCCATGCTTGCGGGCGTTCTGGTTTCCAGGCGGTGCGCCAGGACGCGCACCAGACCCATCGTGCACGCCGCAGAAATCAGAGCCAGCCTTAGCCGATCGCTTACAGCGCGTCCCTTTTCGAGTGGGCGCCTTGCATTGCCCATTCAATACTGCCCTCCTGCTGCCCAACAAGACCTACAACACCTACAGGGCCTAAATATCGAGCCCGACGCCTGCCGTTCTCTCGCCACACGCGGTACAAATAAGGGCCATGGCCCTCCCCCCGCGTGCAGGTACTGCAATTCAACTTGCCGCAGTTCACATAGCGAATCTCCAGCCATCCCTTGGCCATCCACCCCCCATATTGTTTCGCAAAAAATCACACACAGACCCATTATAGTCTTGTTGGGCAACTTTGTCAAGTCGAAGGTGGGACTTTTGGCCTAATTCTGGCTATTTCCAGCCCTTCTAGCTGGTCCCGTCCCTAACACCCCTCCCGTACGGCGAGTTTCGTGGGACGCCAGCCCTGCCCTTGGGACAGCCTTTGCTTAACCGTTGTTGTGCAAACCATGAGCCGTTCCCAAGTCAGGCCGCCTCAATCGCCGCCCGCTTCTCAGCCGAGCGCTCCCGTCGCGCCGCCAGGTCCTCCACCTCTTGCCGCAGCAGATAACGCCGAAAGCGCTGCTCCACCGCATCAGGATCCACCACCTCCGTGAACTGCCCCCGATCCATGGCCGAGCGCACGCCCGGAATCGTCATCCCCAAAACGCGAGCCGCCTCCGAGATAGCCATCAACTCCCCAGGGTCTAGCTCCTCCACCTCGTAAGTAATCCGTCGCACCTCGAATTTCATTTCCTACCTCCTTAGTATAGTAAGCTAACCTATTATACCACGAAACACCACGCTTGTCAAGCCCCCTTACCTTAAAAGTTTCCTCTCTTTTCTCTTTCTGAAAATGGGGCACATCGAGCGCCAAACGTCACAGTCCATGGCCACCGCCCTTTGACCAGCACCGCCCCCGCCGCTTTCGAACCACCTCGCCAAAACCCGACAGCGCCAAACAGACGGCGCTAACTAGTCGCTCATCCTACCGGTCCTGTGAAGGGGCTAATACGGCGCGGTAGACCGTTTCTTGCCCGCCAACGTACCAGCCCGCGCCGACCTACCGGCCATCCGAAACGTATCTAGCGCTGGCACTTACCAGCCGTTTCTCGTCACAAGCCTCAGCATCGCTCCTTATCCGCCGTTTCTCGTCACAAGCCTCAGCATCGCTCCTCATCAGTACCACACCTTGCCTTTGAACCGTTCTTCGCTGATCCGTCACTACCGCACCTTGCTTTTGAACTGTTCTTCGCCGATCCGTCACTACCGCACTTTGCTCTCGAACCGTTCTTCGCTGATCCGCCGCGATCGTACCATACATCCCAAACGCAAATGTGGTTTTCCCCTCTCCTACACCACGAGGGGTATCTCCCTTTCCAAATCCAACACACGGCGGCTCTTTCCTGTCCCACGTCCTGGGCCAGCCACGGCGCCTCGCATCCTTTTCCCGGTGGGGGGGCGGTCCGCGCTGGTCGGGGGGGGCTCCTGCCGCCGTTTGTGCTTTTTTTCACGCTTTCCTTAAAATTTTCGGTTTACACGTTTCCGGTCTTGACATTTGGGCGGTTTTGTGGTATGCTTGGTGTGCTTGG
>SMTZ1_10001385_pt1 | contig 24203 bp, 22 predicted proteins | sample DeeMarSWOR136_30_FD_25667 | JGI IMG/M metagenome (IMG submission 25667) | reverse complement strand
TGGCAAACGGATGAACTGATGGCCAAGTACCCCGAAGTGGATAAGTATCAGGTGGTGGTAACCCGGAGCGGTTACGTGGACGAGATGACCTTCCTGGTGGAGCTCGCCGATGAGTCGGTGGATCGTGCCCCTCTTAAGAGGAGGCTGGAAAAGGATATCCACGAGGCCCTCAATCTGAAGGGGGAAGTCGAGTTCGTGCGAAGGGGGGTTATTTTCGATAAATACAAGAAGATAGAAGACAAGAGGAAATGGGAGTAAGAAAAGGGGCTGCCGAGGGTGGAGAAGATTAAGGTCGGCGGTATCATGCAGAGCGATGGGCGGGCCGTGGTTAAGGTGATGTCCTGCCCCGATCGTCCGGACATAGCGGGGTTGGTTCTGGGGGCCTTGGGGGATAGGAATATCAATATCGAGTTCCTGGTCCAGAGTTTCGATCTCGACGGTTTTTCCAACTTCACCCTCTGTATCGATCGAAAGGATTTGGAATCCACTATTGCGGTACTGGAGGCCATGAAGCCATCCATAGAGGCCAAGGTGATCTCATATAACCCAAATGTCGCAGTGGTCAGCGTCTTTGGTCCTCATTTCCGCGAAAAGCCCAAGATCTCCGGCATCATGTTCTCCGCCCTGGCCTCGGTGGGGATAAACTCCATCGCCATCAGCACCTCCATTTCCAGCGTCTCCTGCGTCGTTGAGGCCGCGGAGGTCGAGGCCGCTGTGGATGCCCTCAACGAGGCCTTCGAAGCCCCCCAGCAGGTTAAAAAGAGAGCCGGGGCATATTGACCTCTCCTCGCCTCACCGAGTCATAGGCACGATCTCTGAGAGTTTTCGCCCCTCGGGGCATGAAAACACCTCCTCAGGGCCTGTCACATTCAACCACCATGAGACCTTATCGTAAACTCTATATCTACGAGCTTTCGGATGAGATCCCGGTGAAGGAAGACGCTTTCGGGCCGGACTTCATCGGCTGCTGGAACGAGGCGGGAAGCTCGTTTCTCTTTTTCTCCCGGAATCACGATGAGGTTGTGAGGAGATGGCTGGCCCATCAGGAAAGGGGAAAGCTCATATCCCGACACGTCATGGATTACAGGGATTGGCAGGGGGGAGAGGATCTAAAACCCTTTCGCGTCGAGAAGCTCGTTATCTGCCCTTGGTGGGAGGAGGCGGAGATAGCTGAGGACGAAATCCTCATCCGCCTCGATCCCGGTGTGGTCTTCGGGACAGGGCTTCACCCCACGACCCGGGGATGTCTTAAAGCCCTGTGGCGCATTTACCAGGCCGACACCCCCCGGGGTGTCCTAGACATCGGAACGGGTACGGGGATACTGGCCGTTGCCGCCGCCAAGCTGGGGGCCCGACACGTCCTGGCCATCGACCGCAATGGGCTGGCCGTCCAAACAGCACGGAGAAACGTGTTACTCAACGGAGTTAAAGATCGGGTGGAGGTCAAACGTGGAGAGGCGGAGGCCTTTGCCGAGGAGAAAGCCGATATGGTTCTTGCCAACCTTCACCTCCAGGTGATCGACGCCCTGGTGAAGCGGGAAGTCTTCCTTTCCAGAAGGTGGGTTGTGCTATCGGGACTCCTTCATGGGCAGGTCAATGGGATTATGGCGTCCTTGGAGCAATGGCAGCTCAAGGTCCACGATAGGATGGAGGAAAGCCGGTGGGTAACCCTGGTTTTGCGGAAAAACACCTCCTGAGGAAAAGGAGCCACAAATCGGCGAAGCACTGAATCCATTCGACCAGATGAATGCAATTCCTACGTTCTATCACGCAGGCTCTGCAGGAAATCCATCACCCTCCTGTTGAATTCATCGGGCTTCTCGATCATGACCATGTGACCGGCATCAGCGATGATTTCTATTCTGGCACCCTCAATCTTCTCACCCAAAAAGCGAGCGTACTTTGGAGGGGTCAACAGATCATCGCTGCCGCACACCACAAGGGTGGGGACCTTGATGGTTCCCACCCGATCCATGATGTCGAACCCGTCGCAGGCTGAAAAATCGCCGTACAGAACCGTCTTGCCCGTCCTGAGCATGGCCTCGATGCCGCTTTGAACCATTTCCGGAGGAGATTTTTTGGAAAAGGCATAGCCATTGATGAGCCTTACGGTCTCCTCAAATCTCTTCAGAATGCCTTTGAGGATCTCGGGCAGAACCCTCAGCCGCGCGCCCGTCCCGACCAGGATCAGAGCTTCCACGTGCTGAGGATAAAGGAGGGCGAACTCTTGGACGATCGCGCCCCCCAGGGAATGGCCCACGAGACAAAAAACATCTCCAGGTAATGCCTCGACCAGATGAAGGAGATGTTTTGCATAGGCCCCTACGGACTCTTCTCCCTCACCGCTCGCCGCTCCATGGCCCGGGAAGTCCGCCGTAACGACATTATAGAACCTCCCGAGAAATAGCCGTTGGTAGTTCCAGTGGAGGCGGCTCCCTCCGGAGCCGTGAACGAAAACCAACGTCTTACGGTCCTCCCGTATGTCCCCCCTGCCGGTTACGTAACTGATCTGCTTACCATTGCTCTGGACGGTCGGCATGATGACCTCTTTTGAACGTTCAATGTGATCGGATCGAAATGATATCTATTCCTCCGCCTATCACACGGCCACCAAATTTCGCCATGGGCTTGCCTATAACTAGAGCAGAAGCCCCATGATAATGATATCCTCAAAAATGCCGTCAAGATATCTGGCCTTAGGTTTGCGCCCTTCACATTCGAAATCAAACTTCGTGTAGAGATCTATGGCAGGGCGGTTAGATTCGAAGACTTCGAGTTCAATGCGCAATAATCCTTTTTTCCTCGCGTCTTCAATTGCTCGCTGAACCAGTTTGGTACCGATTCCCTTTCCCCTAAATCCCTTTACAACCCCTGTACCAAGACGGCCACTATGTCTGAATCCGGGAATGTCGGGGACGATTATGTCACACCAGCCAATGACCTTATTACCTCGAGCCGCAACATAGTGAATATTGTCTCTCTCAATATTCCTCTTAACAAACCCGCGCACTTCTTCCAAAGGGGGAGCCTCGGTGAAGGCGATGAACTTCCTCTCCTTCGCAACGCTATCAAGAGCCTTTCGAAAACTCGGGATGTGCATTTCCGACATGGGGACTATCTTAACCTCTGAATCCATGGCCAAATTGATTCTCGTTCGAATTTCAGGCGCTTCCGGGGAACACTCGTTCTATTATACTATCCATAAAGGGAAAAGGGGGCAAATCTTTTTGCCAGGAACAATCGAGCTCCTTATTTCGCCCATCCATTGGATGCGGCGGCGCAGCCGGCTTCCATCGCCCCGACCGAGCGGATTTTCGGCGGGGCAGACTCGATCGAATATACATATCTCTCTGGTTTCAATTATAATGGTGTCCAGTTTGCTATCGCAATGTTGTTTCCGTCACTTACACTCATTCATCCTTTCGAATCCAAAAGGCCCTAAAGATGGTAAAGGGAGAAGGCTACACGGATAGACTGCTGGCCGAATCCAAGGTCCGCAATCTGATGGATGAGGCTCTTATGGGTGTCGAGTTAGGGGGAAAGCGAGTACTGATCCTCATTCCTGACGGTACCCGCAGTGGACCCGTCGGCATGTTCTTCCGCCTTTTTCATGAATTGTTGTGGGATCGTGTCTCAGCTCTCGACTACCTGATTGCCTTGGGCACGCACCAACCCATGGGCCAAGAGGCCATCCTTCGGCACCTGGCTATCACCTCGCATGAGATGGCGGAGCGCTACGCCGGCATCCGGGTCTTCAACCACCAATGGAAGACCCCTGAAATCCTCCGTACCGTGGGAACTATTCCTGCCAGCGACATTGAGGAGCTCAGTCGCGGCCTCCTATCCAAGGAACTACCCGTGACCCTCAACCGGGTGATCTTTGACTACGATTGGCTCGTTGTCTGCGGGCCGGTTTTCCCCCACGAGGTGGTGGGTTTCTCAGGCGGCAACAAGTATTTCTTCCCGGGCATCTCCGGACCTGAGGTCATTGATTTCACGCACTGGCTGGGGGCGCTCATCACCAGTTCCGAAATTATCGGCACCAAGGATACGCCGGTACGCTCCGTCATTGACCGGGCTGCGTCATTCATTGAGGTTCCCAAGCTCTGTTTTTGTTGGGTGGTTGAGAAAGAAGGACTGGCCGGCCTCTATGCCGGCGCGCCGGTGGAGGCCTGGTCCCAAGCAGCGGATCTGTCGGCACGGGTTCATACGGTCTATGCAGACAGGTCTTACCGCCAGGTGTTATCGGTGGTGTCGGAGATGTACGACGATCTCTGGACAGCGGCAAAGGGCATGTACAAGGTTGAATCGGTTGTTGCGGACGGCGGCGAGGTAATCATCTATGCCCCCCATATCAAGGAGGTTTCCTACGCCCATGGTCACGTGCTCGACGAGGTTGGCTATCACGTGCGCGACTATTTTGTGAATCAGTGGGAGCGCTTCAAGCACTACCCCTGGGGCGTGTTGGCGCACTCCACCCACCTCCGGGGCACTGGCACATACAAGGACGGTAGAGAGCACTCACGTGTCCAGGTAACCCTTGCCACCGGGATTCCACGGGAGCGATGTGAGCGTCTGAGTCTGGGCTATCGCGATCCATCCAGCATCGATCCGGCGGAGTGGGCCAACCGGGAGGATGAGGGAATCCTGCTTGTTCCCCGAGCCGGGGAGACGCTGTATCGAAGGAGGAAAGCCGAGAAGAAGCAGAACTAAATGGGCACGGCCCGTGACCCCGGATAAATCAGCCCTGAACATCTTTTAAGGAAGGGTTATCTGGAAAAATTGAGACCGGTGCCGATGAAAGGCCAAGACCGAAAGGAAACTACAAGGAGAAAAAGCCATGATCTTGGATCATTTGGACAACTGGAGGCGTTATGCGGCCCTGCACCCAGGGTTCGAGGGTGCATTTGCCTTCCTGGAGCGAAAGGATCTGGTTGACCTCTCCGCAGGCCAGCACCCGATAGAAGGCGAGTACCTATACGCCCTTGTGATTAAAGAGGATGGACGGGGCCGGGACAAGACCAGGCTCGAGATGCACAAGAGGTATATCGACATTCAATGCACCATCGCAGGGGCGGACGACATCGGCTGGAAACCCGCCTCGCAATGCGCCGGAGTAGACCAGCCGTATGACGCTGAGAAGGACGTTGCGTTCTTCGCGGACAAGCCGGAGGCATGGGTAACTACACTGCCGGGCACTTTTGCAATCTTCTTCCCCGAGGATGCCCACGCGCCCCTTGGTGGCACGGGGGCCATCAGCAAGGTCGTTGTGAAAGTCGCTCTCACTGCGGAATAGAGAGTTGACTCCTAGGCGGATCCAGTAAGGTGAGGGTCCCGAAAAGGACCCACCGTGTAACTACAAAAGGGGGCCGGTAGCGTACAGCTCCAGAGGCTCCTGATAGGCAAAGTGCCTCTCCGACCGGCTCGGTTTGCCCGAGGCTATTGCCAGAATCTCCTGCATCAGGCGGTCACCTACCTGTTCGGCAGGCTCCTTGCCTTCGACAATACCACCCGCATAGATATCGAAATATTCGGCTTCGCGGCTGTCGCTCGGATTGCTCAGGACTTTGATCACCGGGACCACTGGTAACCAGCCAGCATAGCCGGTCAAGTTTCGAAATCGTGCGGGCAGGCCACCGCCCACGGAGAGGATCAGAAGTTGCGCTCCCACGGCGGCCATCCCGGCAAATAACTGCGATGTCATGGCCGTGCCATCCATGAAAAACAACCCTTTACCCTGGGGCCTCTCCGCATATTCCAGAACTCCCACCAGCGGTGTGGTGCCGCTCTTGACGATGGCGCTCAAGGATTTCTCCTCAAGGGTGGTAATTCCCCCCTGTATGTTCCCTCGTGTTGGCTGGGAACCCCGGATATCCACGCCCGCGGTGACAATGGCCTTCTCCATCCGTTCCACAACCTCATAGAGGCGTTGCGCCACCTCTTTGCTTGCAGCCCTCCTTGCAATGATGTGCTCTGCCCCGATGAGCTCTGCTGTTTCCGAAAACATGGCCCTGCCTCCGGAGCCTATGACCACATCATATGCTCTGCCCACTGCACGATGGCCGGCCAGGGCCGACATGGTATCCGTGCCGGTACACTTAACCCCCAGGGTTATCTGGCCCAAATCGTACGGCTGCCTCTGCGCCCCTGAAGCCTGGCTCACCATGTGGCGGGCCGCTTTTGTTCCCCTCTCCAATGCCTCTTGAAACCCGCCCATTTCCTCGATGGTGACCGCTTCAACCGGCCTTTGGGATTGGGCTATGCCCTCGGCGATTTCCGAGGCGGGGAGGTGATCACAACCCAGGCCAACCACCAAAGCGGCCGCCACATTGGGATTGCTGCCCATCCCAACCAACGTCCGCATCGCCCGTTCCGTATCCGGTTGGAGGCGAGTACATTCATGGTTATGGGTGAGGGCCAAGGTACCCTTGACCCCTTGGCTAATCATGGTAGCTAACTCGTTGGCGCAGTTGCTGGCTGAAACGACCAGGACATGATTGCGCACGCCCACGGACCCGTCAGCTCTTTTATACCCTTGAAACTCCATGTCATTCCCTCTCCGCCATGGACTGTTTTACCGCTAGCTTTCTTGACCAACCGGGCACGCCAGCTCACAAGCCCTGCAGTATTTTACCCATACCCTCGGCGAATCCTCCCCGGCTTCCTTTTCAAGAATTGCTCTATTTGCCTCATCCATATTCATCTGTCTCATACAGAGATCCCTGCTATAAGAACCTTGGGTAAAAGCTTTCTGGGGGCAAGCTGCCCTGCATGGTATATCACAGGAATTACAGGGTGAAAAGTCTATGGAGCCGGTTGGTCCTAACTTCGCATCAATGCACAAAGCCCTCAAGCGGATACGTGGCCCATATTCCGGAGTGATCAACAAGTTGTTCGCGCCGATACCCCCCAGCCCTGCCAGGACTGCTGCATCCTTGAGCAAAACACCTCCCCTTCCGACATGATACGGCAAAAGCTGAGCTTTGATAGTGAATTCCTCTTTTAACCATTGTACTACGTGCTCCGCAATATTCGTCAATCTCCGGTCTCCCGGGGACCCTCCCCCCTTTCCGTACCACCAATCGAGCTCGGGCTCATTTCTTGGATGAACCAAGGCGAAAACGAGCACCGATTTGCCCTCCACAGACCACCGAGCATTTCTCTGAATCTGATAAGAAGGTGAATCCCGGGGTGAGGAAACGTCTGCAAATCCAACCAGTGATGCTCCAAATGTCTTGGCCTTTTCGATAATATGGATGGCGAGGTCTCCCTGGGAATGGGGGCCCATAGGTAAGCTCTCCATATCCTGTTGACTTCAATTTCCCAGGAAGAATGGTAACCCAAGGATAACAAGAACGGCAATGAAAAAAAGAATGGTAAAAAGGCGACGTAGGTTCTGAAACAACCTATTTACGGATGGCCGAACACATCACCGTATGATTCCCATGCCCCCGTTCATCTCAAGAGCAATGTTATCTCCCTTCTCACATCGATGACCACAGTGCGAGCAGCCATATCCCCCACGCGTTGCCAATTCTCGCTCAATGCGACAACCAGAATGCCAATCATGAAATTGAAAAACCCATCGATGAATTTGAGGAGATTTCTTACGAGTGCTCTCCCAAATCCACAGGGGCGAAGGTCTGTTCCAAGAACTCTGATCCCCACAGTCCATTTCCCGGGAGTGACGCCCCATTTCCCCTCGAGAAAGCTAAAGACAAAAAGGCAGATAACCACCCAGAGCAGTTGGCTCATGATCAGTCCAAATCCTGCCAGGATATGACCGGGGCCAGAGATGAACATCTTCTCCATGTCAAAACTGGGAACCATGAGAAAAATCCCTACGAGGACGGGCGCACCGAGCACCAAGAAATCTGCAATCTGAGCCAATGCCCTTCGTGTAAGCGATGCAAACGGCATGGAAATGGATTCGGCTTTGTGTTCACAAATCCTGTGCCTCCTCATGAAGCCCGAGAGTACGATAGCGAGGATCAAAGGCAAAATGAAGGTTGGCCCGTAGAATCCCAGCATCATAGCCATGAAATGACGCGGGAATGGGAACCCACCGCCGTAGCGAGCTTCTTTGATAACTCTTGCCCCCTCACCCCGCACCAGACGAAGCGATCCCGGGAATGACTGCACCAATATGGCGAACCTACCGGAGTGCCCAAATGGATATACTCCTAGCTCGCTCGTCATTATAGGTCCATACCTAAAAAACGGCTTCCAGGTTTTTCCCGCCAGCCTCAATCCGACGATCTTCGAATCCCGCGTTCCGCGATGAAAGACGACCGGCACTCCATCAATCAAAACCACAACCCAACCCGTCCCAACTTCTGCGATGGGCTGCCATACATCCCGGTCATCAGCTTCTGCCGGTGGTAGCCCCTCCCGGTAATAGAGCGTCCTTCCAAATTTGAGGAACAGGTGCAGCTTCCCTTCGCTCGACAGTACTTGCAAATTGCATCGTATGCGACCACGGATTCCCTCGAAGTCCAGGGTAAAGGCAAGTTTCCTCTGCCATGCGTCTTCAACAAATACCATCAATGCGAGACCCGTTGGCCGCTCTTCAACTACTGCTGGATAGCCTTCATACAGAAATGGTCGAGAGATGTCCCCAGGGTTTTCTCTTCCGATATGATGTTTATCTCCCCGTTCTGAAAAAACCCTATGGCTGAAGAAGAGATGATCCAAACCCTGTCGCTTCCTGCGAGCAGCCACGGATTTTCTATGGACAATGGAGCAATAGTCTCCGGACCTTCATCGCTAACAAGGTTCAGCTTTTTCAGTGTTACCCGATCGCGGGCAGATGGTCTAGCTGAGAAGGATGTCTCCACATACCAGATGCTATGCTTCCAGAAGGCGCCGCGTTGCGGATCTGCGTCTTTCATCCAGGAATCCCCGAAGAACATCATACCGGGCATGATGGCAAACATGAGCACGGGAGGAAAGATGAACTGCAGTACGAAGAAGGCTGCTCCCAGGATTCCGGCGGTGAGGGTGAACTTTCGCTTGTGTTCCTCCGACAAATAACCCCTGGGGATCGCTCCGTCACTTGAAGGTATGGTATTCATCTCCCTCGGAACCCCTGCTTTTCGGCTCGTATGAATTCTCGGAAAAGCATTCCGTCGTTCCCACTGAACAAACAGGACTTTGTCAGGGTCCGACGATGATGTCAAGCATGCAAAACTGACGGGATTTGTCCGTTGGTGATCAAAGGGTATCGACTTTGGGGGGAACTGAGGAAATGCGTAGTCTACCTAAAAAGGGAACGCCCGTGCAGAACGTGTTTTGTGGATTTCCCAAAAGGGAGCGATTGACATTTTGATAACAGCTACAGAAATGCTAAGACGATCTCAAAAGACAATGCATCAAAATAACATCCAAATTATGTATGCATGTTCTGCACCAAGGTCCCCTTTTTTCTTTCGAGCTCATGGAATCCCTTAAATTGACCGCTCGCAGCCGTTCCCATTGAAACGGGTGATGCCATCGATAATTCGGTATTACCTATCCCCCCATTTATGTCCTGAGATTCCGCTTCCCATACGATGGTTCTGGGTGCGGAAAGGGGGGGAGCACCCACGTTCCAACCGAAGGCGCCCTGGCCTCCCGGTCCACAACGACATCGATGACAAAAGGCTCATTGGAATTTATGGCATGCTGGAGCACATCCTTGAAGTCACCCGGCTTTTCGACCTTTACCCCATTCGCTCCGCAGGCCTTGGCCAATGCGGCAAAATCGGGATTGTAAAACTCCCCTGTTCCATTCTTCTTGAAACTGGTCACGATTTCACGATTCGGCCAGGCTCCATCGGCCTGATGGCGAATCACATTCCATCCATAATTGTTCCACACTATCCAGACAGCCGGAATATCATACTCGACTGCGGTGCAGAGGATGTGAGGGGTCATCATGAATCCGCCATCCCCACAGATCGATACGCAGACCCTATCGGGCGTGGCAAGTTTCGCGCCCAATACCCCACATACACCGAATCCCATTGCGGCAAATCCCCAAGACTGGAGCATCGTGCCGGGCCCAAATGCCTCGTAGAATTGGACCAACCAATTGTGGTGCTCCCCCACGTCGGAAAGGAGAATACCATCCCTCGGCATGACCGCCCGCACATCCTTCACCAGCCGTTCCGGTCTGATGGGAACAACTTCCGAAGCGAAATTCGGCCTGTTGAACTCCTCCCATCCCTCTGCCCACCGCTGAATCTCATCTAACCATGCCTTGTTTCGCTTCTCGTCTTCCTTCACCCTAGCCCCAGCCAACGCCAAGAGTTCTCTCAAGAAAGCCCTCGCATCACCGAGGATTCCGAGGGTGGGCGGGTAATTCCTCCCGAGTTCATCGGGATCGATCTCCACATGGATCAGCTTCGTGGGTGGAATATTGAAGGTGTATCCAGGTATCCAAGCGCTGCTCTGACGGTCATCAAACTTCACCCCTAACCCCAGGAGTACGTCACAGGAACGGCAGGCCTCGTTGGCCATGTACGTCCCATTGCGCCCTATTGCGCCCAGGCTTAATGGATGATCCTCCGGGATGATCCCCTTGCCATTGGCCGTTGTAGCCACCGGTATGTTGAGTAACTCGACCAATCTCCTCAGCTCGGGTGCCGCTTCGGACAACACCGCCCCATGGCCTGAAACGATGCACGGTGTTTCCGTGCTCAGGAGGAGCTCAAGGGCTTCTTCAACGAGTTTTGGATTGGCCGCACATCTGGAGGTAATCCCTCCCCGCCAGAGCTCGGGCTCTGGAACCTCGACATCCGCCTCCTCGGCAAAACAGTTCAGGGGGATGTCGATGTTCACCGGGCCAGTTCTTCCCGTCAACATCGTCTTGAAGGCCTGTCGCATCGCCAGGGGAATCATATCCACCCGGGTCGGCTGAAACGACCTTTTCACATAAGGACGGAGGACGTTGGGGTATTCCGCCTGATAGTAGCGGCCCGTCTCCTGGAATGGAGATCTGTTGAATTGAGACGTGGGGACGTTACCGGTAATTGCCAAGAAGGCCGAGGAGTCCATCATCGCGGAAGCCAGTGCCGTTGTAAGGTTGGTTGAGCTAGGCCCACAAGAGGTGAAGGTGGCAACGGGCTTATGGGCAACCCGAAAGTAAGCATCGGCCATGTGGCCCGCCGCTTGTTCATGTCTCACCGTCATCGCCTTGATTTGGTCCTGCCGATCATAGAAAGCGTCCAACAATCCAATAATCCCGTGTCCGCAAAGGCCGAATATATACGGAACCTTCTCCTTCACGAGATATTCCGCAATGATGTCAGCTCCCCTCATCCTTGCCATGACACACCCCTTATTTGGCTATGAGCCATGAGACCACGTGCTCATGAGTATCCGAACGGACCGATTTCCTGCAGGGGGGAAATCCCTCCCCCCCTGTTCCTCCTCGAGTGATCTTACCATACCCCGTGTTTCTTGCTAACGAGCTCACGGGACGTTCATACAGAAATTGCTTTGTCAATGACTTTGGAGAGCTCAGTACGAGGTGGAGCTGAATAACATCCCATAACTGCCCTGTGGGGCTCTGATCTTCAGTTGCCTTAAGCATTCCCACATCGCACCTTGATTGCTCGTGACCACCGGGAGGTTCAGGTCTTTCTCAATACGATGAATCATATCTACTACAAGAATGCCAGCGCAACTGATGAATATCCCTTCCACATTCCCTGACGTCACTACCAATTCCTTCGACAGTCGATACCAGATTCCGGGATCAATGTCCACCTGTTTATGAGGGTCGGAAACCCCGAGTCCCCGGTAATGAATGACTTCGAGACCTGCCTCCTTCAGGAAATCCACTTCCAATTCTAGTAGATCCTCGGGATAGGGGGCCAAAAGGATGATTCTGCGCATGCCGAGGCTTTCCATAGCCTTGAGGACCGCTGTGGTTGTGGTTGTCGTCGGAATCCCCGTGAGTCTTGTCAATTTCCTACTTAAACGTTTATCAAACCCCGGACCCTCTATGAGGCTGCCCAAGGTGCAATTAAAGAGGATAATGTCCACGCCTGCATCTGCCAGGAGAGATGCAGCTTCCTCGACGCGATTTATCATCTGACGGATCTGGTCGAGGTCGCCATGTCTCATCTTCATACGTGTGATGTGGATCGAGACTCCCTCAGGAGCCAATTTGGCGAATTCCTCCTCCGCAAGTCCCGCCGAAGGATAAAGAACCCCGATCTTACCTCTCCATCCAGGCACCTGATTTCCTCTCTTACAAACCCATTAGCACAGATTAAGAAAAAGGGGCAAAGGCCTACATCTACGTTTGACTCGTAATCAGCATCAATCCTGATTTCTCAACACGCTCCTTGGGTTCCCGGACCATTGACAAGTTACTTCAGAAGTAACGCTATATATAAAGACATCAAAACGTTATACCCCAAAGGGTAAAACAGAAAAAAATATTACCAGTCCCCTTTCTACCCGATGGTTAGTTAGATCGCATCGCACTAGAACTCAACAGACTAGGCATATCGTTCCAGGTTCGGCCATCGAGTTTTCGCCCATTTCGCGACTTATGAATACCCCCCCACTGTTTGAAAAAGAATAGTACACGCTTCTGCAAGCACTGGTCCCTGATAGATCGCACCCACTCTAGAGCAACAGGCCTTGCCTGTGGCCCAGACTCCCCCCCTACAATCACCCAATGAATCCCATTCAATGGAAGTTGAGAGATTTCCCCAAGAAGTGGTTCTAAAGAAAGGAATCTCACTGCTGCTGGTACTTTCTGAAGGTATTCGATTCTGTATATGCATTCTTGATTTTCAACGGTTACCCCAATCCAAATATTATCTGGCCAGACAAGTCTCTTACACAAACTTTCTAGCCGTTCGGCTCTCTTCGTGAGAATCTGAAAGATGTGCCAATGGGCGTTCATCATCACGGCGAAGGCCTTCTCAATGAACCAGAAAGGCACGTTGGGATGAAACAAGTCGCTCATAGAATTAACAAAAACGATTCGTGACTTATTCCATAGAAGAGGTTGATCCAGGAGATCCGAGTGCAGAGTAAGCCTAAATCCGTTTCGGTATCGCGGCTGTCCCATCGCTTGTAGTCGCCGCGCCATTCGCTCCGCATAACAGTTCTTGCAACCTGCACTAACCTTATTACAACCTGTGACCGGATTCCAGGTCCTGTCAGTCCATTCGATCGCAGATGTCTGAGCCATAAACCCTCCGACACTCCCTAGTCGAACAATTTAAGTTGTGGATCACAATATCTTTTCGTCTCCTTCCAGAGCTTCTCTCCTAGTCCGTGGCGGCTAAAGAAGGCCAAACGATAAAGGGGAAGGTTTTTATCCGCTGAGCGAATCAATTGAGTAATCTCGATCCCGGGGTAATCATACCCTAACTCTTGCATATTTTGTCCATACATATTTGTTAGAAAAATGTCAAAGCTCTGACTTAATTCAATCTTCTGCCACTCTTCTCTCCATTTGGAAGTGCCAATGAATCTGTCTATCGTTTGGTTGCTTGGATTAAGATAATGTGGTTTCAAGTTTCTGTTGGCGTCCATCCCGGATGGGATCAAGATCAAAAAATCCATGAAACGCTCAGACAGCTGCTGAACTGTTGCGAACCGAAGGCTTTTCATATTGCAGGGATCAGCAAAGCAAAAAGCCAAAACCGTAAAATCTTTTTGCGCTTTTGGAATCTTCAATAGCATTTCACTGCCGAGGAGATTTGAATCGCCAAGGACATAATGCACGTCGATGTCAGGATAATTTGTCTGAACGCGCTGTTTTAATGCGCTCATTTTGACTTCATCTTTCTCGCAGAAAATATACCGATCAAATCTATCAGGAATATCAAGAGCAAGAAGGGGTGACGCCGGTACGATTCTTGAGGTTCTCGCAATTCGTGATCGTCCTGCTCCTGCAAAAAGATCTATGTAGACACGGCAATGCCATTTAGTCTTCATCGAGCTTGCGAATATCCGGGCGTAGTTACTGACTAAGAGATACTTATGCTCACCCCAGGAACCGATCTCGGGAGTAATTAGCCCATCGTCTGGCAAAACCTGTTGATCATTCATTGCAAGTTAATATCCGAGTACTACGCCAAATAAGTATATAGCGATTTGTAAAACACTATATCATACTCTAAAGATAAGGTCACCAAAAAGAGATTATAGGCAACACATAAGAAGACAGTGTGCCCAGTGGGAAACGGCAAAAGGGACGGCCATAAAATTATGCTTTTCTCTTTTCTGCATCTGTGATACACGAAAATTATGCCCCGCCAAGCCCACATAGAGGCCCCTGGAGCCCTACATCATATCATGGTACTTGAGATTAATAAATTTGCTACGGGGAAGAACTTGCTGTGAGTGCGGCAGAAATTGTCCGTCACCTCGGGGTGGCCACCTCAAGCATCACAAGGGCAATTGAGAAGATGGTGGAGGGCACGGGGTGAAAGGGAAATGCGACGCAGGTACCCCGCGAAATCTCATCCGGCTGCACTGCGACATAGCAAGCCGCGCGCGTGAGCCGGCCCGCAGCTCAGCTGCGCCCCGTTCAGCTCAGAAAAGAACATGAAACTTGAGACAGACCCCAAGAGAATCGCGGTATTGGCAAAAGAGAAAGAAGATACCAACTGGGCTTTTCGATGTTTTCTGAAGGGCTGTGATCTATCGATCGAAGAACTCGATTCCGTCGTCCACGACTTGTACAAGAACGTGTCCAGCCAAATCGATTGTCGGCAGTGCGCAAATTGCTGCAAGGTTATAAGACCGCTCCTGGAACCCAGGGATATCGAGCGCCTCGCCACTCATTTGAGGCTTTCGGTAGAAGAGTTCCTGTCCGAGTATCTAGAGCCAGATGAGGATGGTGAGGGGTATTTCTTCAAGACCACACCATGCGCTTTCCTCAAGGACAATCTTTGCACTGTCTATCCCCAACGGCCTGACGCCTGTCGTTCCTACCCTCACCTTCACAAGCACGAATTCGTCTTCAGGCTCAACCAAGTGTTTTCAAACTGCTCGGTATGCCCAATAGTTTACAATGTCTACGAGCGTCTAAAACAGGAGATGCAACATCGGCGAGTCGTTTCGTATTTGTCCGAATATGAATGACCTGAACATCCCGCTGCACCCGGCAGCAGGGCAGCTTCGCTTAACCGCTGCCGGTGACTTCCCCATTAGGGCAATAGGATGATTGATTTGATAGAACCATATAAATTCTTATTATTCGACCGATATTACGGAGGCCTAGTAGTATTTCTGATCATTTCAATTATCGGCATATGGGTTTTATTTAGAGGTTTAAAAAGGAGAAATAGTTTCTTTGATGGTTTGCTGAAATTACCAAGTTGGCTGCGTGTAATGATTGGAATTTTCTTGCAGATATTAACAATTGGATACATTTATCTGGGCATTAGGGCTGGTGGATTTTAATACACAAAAGTGAAAGGGGAACCAAAAGTGAGAGGGGACGCTCTTAAATAACTAAAAAACTGGTCCATGAGTTTCATTCCTTATCGCTCCGTTCTCGGAAATCATCCGTAATATACTTTAACTAGGCCTCCCACCCAACCTAACGAACCCAAGCTCACCGCCGCGGTTCGGTACCTCTGCTGGATTAATTATTTGCGCATATCACACAGGGTTTCAAGGAAATCCATGACCCTGCTATTGAAATCTTCGGGTTTTTCGATCATGACCATGTGACCAGCGCGATCGATAATTTCCACTCGGGCACCCTCATTCTTTTCGGCCAAAAAGTGCGCATACTTTGGAGGGGGCAGCACATCGTGGCCCCTGCAACGATGGGAAGAAAGCGCTAGCTTATACTACAAGAGCCTTTGTAGATCCTCCACCGACAGGCGCGCGTGTTTCAGAATGTGTGAAAGTGTTGATCTCTTGATCGGCCGGTGAGCGGGAATTGTAAGCTTGAGGATTTCAGCTGGTGTGCGCTTATGCAGGCGTATATGGCTTCCCTTCTGCCGAACGACAACCCATCCATCACGCCTTAAAGCTGAAATAAGCTGATCGTAGCCAACGCTGGGGACTTTTGTCATAGAGTGATTTCCCGAACTTCTGCGTTGGGCGCGAATTCGAGATCGTCTTCAACGGGCTCAAGGTAAAGTTCGATCGCCTCTTGAATGTTGGCCAGTGCCTCCTCCTGTGTTTCTCCCTCGCTAATGCACCCGGGCAGCGCTGGAACTATGACCGTATACCCGCCCTCATCGCTCGGTTCCAATATGACTTTAAGCTTCATTCCTTATTACTCCATTTATGGAAATCATACGTAATATACTCTAACTAGGTTTCCCACGCAACCTAACGAACCCAATCTCACCGCCGCGGTTCGGTACCTCTGCTGGATTAATTATTTGCGCATATCACCCAGGGGCTCAAGGAAATCCATCACCTTGCTATTGAAATCTTCAGGTTTTGCGATCATGACCATGCGACCAGCACCATCGATGATTTCCAATCTGGCACCTTCACTTGTCAGGAAGGCTAGCTTTGGTGCTGGCTCGGTGACGTAATTGATCTGCGCACCATTACTCTTGAATATTAGCGTAATGGCTGCCTCGAAGATCAAAATACGTTACCGTCAAGGAATGTTCAATGATTTCAACTAGTTTTCTTCCCATCTCAAGGACTGATCCCTTTCCCCTTCTTTCTTTGGGTGGCCTGATATTTCCCTATGACTGTGCTCAACCTTCTGACACCCTCGATAATCTCATCCTTCCTCGGATAGGAGAAGTTTATCCTCATCGTATTATGCTTAACATAACCCTTAGGGTAACAAGCTTCGCCAGGGACAAATGCGACCTTTTCCTCTATGGCCATGTGGAAAAGCTCTGAAGTATTCATATGCTCCGGCACAGTTATCCAGAGGAACAGCCCTCCTTCTGGTTTCGTCCACTCGACGCCCATATCCGGGGGGAAATTCTCTTCCATGGCCTCAAGAAAGAACCTCAGCTTTTCACTGTAGAAATCCCTGATCCTCTTGAAATGGGCATCAAGATCGTATTCCCGCAAGAAGGCCGTGCAGATATCCTGATTGAGCTTGGGGGTGCAGAGGATATTCGCCCCTTTGATGGAGGAGAACTTCTCAATGACCTCCGGGGGAGCTATGTTAAATCCCACTCTGACACCGGGGCAGAGTATTTTAGAAAAGGTGAAAATACCCATCACATTGCCCTGGTTCTTATCAAGGGAATAGATGGAGGGAATGTGTTCGCCCCTGTACCTCAGCTCTCTATAGGGGCTATCCTCTACTATGGGAATACCATACTTCTTACTCAGTGATAGAAGGGCACGTCTTTTCTCAAGACTTGTGGTTATTCCTGAAGGGTTCTGGAAATCCGGAACCACGTAGATGAATTTAGGTTTCCTTCCCTTCGTTATAAGATCTTCGATCCCCGCCTCGAATCCCCTAACATTGGATCCGTCTTCTTCTATCTTCTTGGCCAAATATTCTGGACCTTCCATCTCAAAGGAGGCTAAGGCACCCCCAAAGGTGGGGAGATCCGTGATGATTATGTCTTTGGGTTCAAGGAATAATCTTCCTACGAGATCTATCCCCTGCTGCCCGGAAGTGGTTATCATTATATTCTCGGGCTCGATATAGGTATTATCTTTTTTGAGATAATCTATAATGGCCTCCATCAGTTCTTCTTCCCCGGGAATGGGAGTATACTGGAGGACACGATCCGAATCTTGTTTTAAGGACTTCTCCACAGCTTTCCCAATGAGCTCCTGGGGAAAAACCTCACTGCTGGGCAATCCGCCTGCAAAAGAGATTATCGCGGGGTCTTTCAGATACTTAAACAATTTTCCAATTGTGTATCCCTCGAACCCCCCCATAATGTTAGTGAATAATGATTTCATAGTTGTCATTTTGGCTCCCTTATGGTGAGGGTAAGTTCAGGTCGATTTGGCCTCGATGAGAAAACGGCAGCGGTCGTCTCCCTTGGCCAGGCAATGGGTTTCAGTGGCGGTAACATCATCCCCAAAGAGGGTTTGAGCCATGCCGGCCATAACTCCGCGGGTCACGTGGCAAACGGGATGGGCGGAATCTCCATAAGCCATGGCAAAGGGGGAACTTCTCACCGTTACAATGAGCGTCTTGGCCTCCGGGCTAAACTCCTCCACCTGGAACCTCCCCCAGCCAATCTGGCCTCCCATGCCCATCATGAACTGGACGGTTTCCCCATCCCCGTATCCGAAGGTCTCCTTATACTTCTTGGTGGACAGACAGCCTCCGGTAAAGCCGCCACCATAGAGAAGTTCTCCGGCTTCCTCCCCGATTCTCTCCTCAAGGGCCTTTTGAAACTCGGCCAGGGTCTCGGGACGAATGAGAAGATACCTCACGCCCTTGAAGGAGATAGCCCCCCTTTCCCCATCGAATTCCAAAGCTTCGAGGATGGCATTTCCCATGGTTACCTCCGGCCACTTGAAGAGGTTTTGCCGTACATCGCTATTCCGACTTGCCCGATGTTTTCTTTTGACGCGTTCCCTTTCTCAGCCTCTCCGTCGCCTCCCTGTCGATGGACCAACCGTCATCGTTTACGCAGACCTGATAATCCCTGAAAGCCGTTTCCGGGGTGACCTTCCCGTCTCGGAGGTCCGCCTCGATAGAGGAAAAGGGCCTTTCCAGGGGATCCCCGTATCCCCCGGCACCGGGGAGCCGCAGGCTTACGAGGTCGTCCTTTTGGAGGACATCCAGCCCCTTGGACTTCAAGGGACACTCCTCTTCCGTCCCGGGATTGAGAATGAAGCTCCCCCTGCTCCCCTCCTTCCCGCCGAAAACGCCGAGGGGGGAGAACTTCTGCCTATCCCCGTATCGGGCAAAGGAGACCTCATCGGCCAATACACGGATATCTCGACGGGTGGCCAATCCTCCGCGGAACTTCCCCGCCCCCCCTGAATCGGGGATGAACTCATACCTCTCGATACGAATGGGAAACTCGTGCTCCACGGATTCGACCGGGGTGTTCATGAATCGAGGAAGGTGGGAATCCTGACCATCCCTCCCATCGCAGTGGGGCCTGGCCCCTGCCCCTCCTCCCTGGATATCCGTATAGATGAATCGCTCCTTACTGCCGGGGTGGAATCCGCCGAAGCCACACGTGGAGATCTGGCCATGACTTCCCGCCATAACCCACTCCGGCACAACCTGGGACATGGCCCGAAGCATGGCTTCCACGATCTTTTGAGATGCGTTGGTGCGGGAGGCAACGGCAGCGGGAAGGACTGGATGAACGATGGTGCCCGGTCGAGTTTTGATCTCGATGGGACGATAACAGCCCGAGTTGGGGGGAACGTGGGGATCAACGACCCCGATCATCACGTAGTACACTGCCGCATAGGTATTGGCCAGGGTGGAGTTGGTATTTCCCTGGGCCTGGGGGTCTGAATCGCGGAGATCAACCACGACGTGGTCTCCCCGTTTTTCAATCCTGACGTGGATCTTGATGGGGCTATCGGTCACGCCGTCATCATCGATATAGTCCTCCCCCTCGTAGATACCATCGGGAATCGCCTTCAATCCCTCCCGAATGCGCCGCTCCGAATATTCCAGGAGCACCCGGCTCGCCTCTTGGACTACATCGCGACCATACTTGTCCAAGAGTTTCTTGAGGCGATCGGCGCCTACATACACTGAGCTCACCTGGGCCCGAATGTCGCCAAGGGTCTTGTGAGGCACGCGGATCTGGTTCTCTATGATGCTGGAAATCTCTTTATCTTCGACGCCTTTTTTATAGAGCTTCACCATGGGGAGCCTCAGGCCCTCCAGGTAGATCTCCCGAACGCCTCCGGCAACTCCTCCCGCGGCCATTCCCCCAAGGTCGGAGTGGTGGGTGATGTTGCCCACAAATCCCACTAACCGTCCGCCATAGTGAACCGGGGCGATGCAGTAGAGGTCCATAATGTGCTGCCCCCCTCGGTAGGGGTCATTCATCACGATCACATCGCCCTCATCCAGGTCCCCTTCCCCGTAGTGCCTCACCAATTCCCTCATGGTGATCTCAAAGCCCGCGAGAAGGCTGGGATTATGGTGTGCCTGGGCCATGGTAGCTCCACTACAATCGGTAATGACGCAGCTAATATCCTTGATCTCGGTGATAATGGTGGAGCGGCCCGTCCTGACCAGGGTGTATCCCATCTCATCGGCGATCTGCTCCAAGGCATACCGAATCACTTGCATGGTAATCACGTCAACTTTTCGGCTCATGCTTTTTCCCCTGAGAGCGCGACGGTAATGCTTCCGTCCTCCTCAACTCGCCCCCGATAACCGGGAAGGATGAGGGTGCTGGCGGTGGTCTCCTCGATCAGGCACGGCCCCACCAGATCATATCCGGGGCCCAATTCGTCCCTCTCGTAGATGGCCGATTCCACAAATCCCATTCCGTCGAAGTATATGGGCCTCTTCTCCTTTAATGCCCTCGATGATGTGGGACTCCCGCCGGTTGTTCCCTTTAGTTCTAAGGGCGGCGATTTACCGAAGGCCGAAACCCGCAGGCTAACCACCTCCACCTTCTCACCCTCGTGGATATAGGAGTACCTCTCCCTGTAGATGGCCTTGAAGTCCTTCAATACCCTCTGGAACTGCGAGGGCGTAATCTTTCGTGCCCGCTCCACCGGGGTGTTGGTCTCATAGGTCTGGCCTACCAATTTGATATCGGCCGACCACATGAACGCCATCTGATCCTCACGGATACGCTCATCCTTGAGCTGGAGCCTCCCCTTTTCCTCCAAGTCCCGAAATATCCTGGTCATCTCCTCCAAGTTCAGATCGTCCTCCGGCATGGTAATGGTTTGGACGTAGTCGTGCCTCGTATCAGAAACGAGGAGCCCTATGGCGGAGAAGGTCCCCGCAAAGGGAGGGATGGCCACCCGCCTCATATTGAGGTCCCGGGCTATATCCAGGGCGTGGAGCCCTCCCGATCCACCGAAGCTGGCCAGGCTCCACTCCCTGGTGTCGATGCCCCTCTGGATGGTAACGGAGCTAATCCCCTTTTCCATGTTGGCGTTGATGACCTTAATGATGCCCATGGCGGCTTCCTCGACGCTCATGCCCAGCGGCTCCGCGATCCTCTTTTCTATTGCCCTCCGTGAGAGATCCGGGAAAAGGGGCATTTCACCTCCGTTGAAGTAGTCTGCATTAAGCCTTCCCAGGATCAGATTGGCATCGGTAACCGTGGGCTGGTCTCCTCCCAGATTGTAGCAGGCCGGCCCTGGGTCTGCTCCAGCGCTCATGGGGCCCACGTTCAGAGCGCCCCCTCTGTCGATCCATGCAATGCTCCCTCCACCCGCTCCGATGATGTGGAGATCGATGATGGGAATCCTTACGGGAAGTCGCTGGAAATTCCCCTCGGTGGTGACCTTGGGAATGCCCCCCTCCACGACCCCGATATCGAAGCTGGTCCCCCCCATATCCACCGAAACCAGCTTTCCCTCGCCGTGGAGCTGTCCCAAGAAAGAGGCAGCGAGCACCCCCCCGGCCGGCCCTGAATTTACCGTGTTGACGGCCCTGGTCCTGGCGGAATCGGCGGTCATGACGCCTCCATTGGCCTGCATTATCCGGATATCCAGTTGGCCATACCGCTCCTCCAGCAGGCGAACGAGGTTGGCTATGTACCCTTCGATTATGGGCTGAAGATAGGCGTTAATTACGGCGGTGGAGGTCCGCTCATATTCGCGGTATTCGGGGCAGATCTCGGAGCTCATGGTGATATACGCCTCGGGAAAAACCTGGCGACAGATCTCCTTCACCCTCCTCTCGTGGGCGGGGTTCACATAGGAGAAGAGGAGGGAGATTGCGATGGACCTTACCCCTTCTTCCTTCAGGAAATGGGCGCATTCCCTAGCGGAGTCCTCGTCGAGGGGGACGAGGACGTCCCCACGGCTATCCATTCTCTCCCTCACTTCTCGCCTGAGATAACGGGGAACGAGGGGGGGAGGGAGGTCAACGGTAAAGTCGTAGAGCCCCTCCTCCGGCCGCATGATTCTCCCTATTTCCAAAACGTCACGAAACCCCTCCGTGGTGATCAAACCGGTCCTTGCTCCCTTTCTCTCGATGAGGGCGTTGGTGCCCGTGGTTGCCCCATGGACGATGCAGTCCAGCTCGTCCATGGATATATTCGACAACCCGAGGATCTTCTCGATGCCGCGGCAGACCGCCTCCGAAAGGTCTCTGGGCGTGGTCAGGGTCTTTGCAGAACAGATCTCTCCGCTCTGGTAATCGACCATGTTTACGTCGGTAAAGGTCCCGCCAACATCAATGGAAACCCTCACATCCGCCCCCTTCCCCCCAAAGCCAAATGGCAAGAGTATACTGATATTTCTTGACAATCACAATTTCTTTCTGTTAGCATGCCGTTGGCCAAATTCAGCCTAAAGGAGGTGATAAATGGCATCATATCGAAGGTAACTCCTATGGTCTCGATGTAAGGAAAGGAGGAGGACAATGAAAAGGGTTTTCTTTTGGTCCCTTATGGTAACCCTTTCCGCGGCCTTATGTCTCGGAATTCCAACGCTCGCTTCCGCCAAGGAAATGGAGCTCAAGGCCATTTGCTTTATCCCCAAGAACCATCCCCTCGTTTCCCAGACGTTGGTCTGGACCGACCGGGTCAACGAGGCATGTAAGGGGATGCTCAACATCAACTATATCGGTGGACCGGAAATCGTCCCGGGACTTCAACAGCTGGAGGCCGTAAGAAAGGGGAAGATGGTTCAGGTCATCTTCTACCCCACCGCCTACTATCAGTCGACTTTCCCGGAGGGCGTGGCGTTCACCCTCTCCAGGCTCACCCCCTGGGAGGAGAGAGCGCCGGGTGGCTTTTACGATTTCATGGTGGAACGACACAAGGGGATCGGCGTCATGTACATCGGCAGGTGGCTCCACAGTCCCTTTTACCTGTGGTCCAAAAAAGACGTAGAAACCCTCGATGACCTGAAGGGGATGAAGATGAGAACGACGGCCCTCTACGATCGCTTCATGAAGCGAATGGGAATCGTACCCGTTCAAATAAAACCCGCTGACACGTATACCGGCCTCGAACGGGGGACGGTGGAGGGTTTCGGATGGCCCCTTATGGGAGCCCGGGATAAGGGTTGGACCGAGGTATGTAAATACATCATAGACCACCCCTTCTATAACCAGAACACGCTGATCCTCATGAACCTGGATAGCTGGAACGCAATCCCCAAGAAGGTTCAAGAGGAGATCATATCGCTCACCGCGGACTTCGAACGCGATATGGTCGCCCACTTCGAGAAGGCCATTGCGGCGGAATGGAAGAAACTGGACGACATCGGCGTGAAACGGATCACCTTTTCCCCTGCAGAGGCCAAGACGTATCTCGATGCCGCCTACGACGTGGAGTGGGAAGAGCTGAATAAGAAGGTTCCCGATCTCATTCCTCAGTTGAAAAAGGTTACGGGAAACTGATCCTTCCCACCGGTGATCGGGTACCCCTCGGAATATGCCTTCATCTGATCAAAGCGGGGGGTGGATTACCCTACCGGTGATCCACCCCTTCGTCTCTTTGTGGGCATAACCATGAAGTATTGGAAAAAAGCCGGAGCCATTTTCGACGGCATCCTCAACGGCCTTGCCTTCTTGAGCGCCCTGCTGTTGGCTTTCATCATGCTATCCATCTGTTTGGAAGTGATCATGCGATACTTCCTGAACCGTCCCTTGGTATGGGTCATAGAGATTACGGAGTACGCGCTCCTCTACATCACCTTCCTGGGCACAGCCTGGCTTCTAAGAAGGGAAGGCCATGTTACCGTCGACATACTCCTGGTCAGGCTGAACCCTAAAACCAGGGCCGCTCTCGGGCTCTTTAGCTCCATCATCGGCATCGTCATCTCCCTCGTCTTCATATGGTATGGCTCAGAGGTCGCCTGGGATCACTACCAACGGGGGGTTTTCAAACCCACCGTGTTGCAGTTTCCCACCGCTCCCATTCTCGCCATCATTCCCATCGGGAGCGTTATTTTGGCCATGCAATTCATCAGGAGGGGATACGTATTTCTGCGGAAATGGCGTGAAGATGCATCACCAACATGACCCCCGAGGTAAACCGACGTGGAGTGGTGGCTAATCCTCTTAATCATCTTCAGTGCGCTTGTGGTCCTCTTTGTCCTGGGCGTTCCCGTGGCCTTCGCCTTCCTCTTCGTCAACGTGATAGCGGTTTATGTCTTTTGGGGCGGCG
>SMTZ1_10005357_pt1 | contig 24215 bp, 24 predicted proteins | sample DeeMarSWOR136_30_FD_25667 | JGI IMG/M metagenome (IMG submission 25667) | reverse complement strand
TTCTAATCTCTTCTATTAAAATCTCATCTGCATTTCTTAAAATTGTAAGTTTTTCTTTATCGATTGCGCCTATTATTCTTACTGCTAATCCAGGTCCTGGAAATGGATGACGATTTATGATATAACTTGGCAAACCTAATCTTAAACCAACTTTTCTAACTTCATCTTTATATAAATCTTTTAAAGGCTCTATTATCTTTAACTTCATATTATCTGGTAGAGTAAGGTTATGATGAGACTTAATTTTGACAGAAACTTTACTGGTAACACTAGTTTCAACTCGATCAGGATAAATTGTACCTTGTGCAAGATACTTAATATCTGGATAGGCTTTTTCTAATTCAATAGTTTTATTCTCAAAAACTTCTATAAATGTGTGTCCAATAATACGACGTTTTTCTTCAGGATCTTCAATCTTTGTAAGTCTTTGGAGAAAAAGATCTTCTGCATCAACATAATGAAAATTTTCAAATTTTAATCTCTTCTTAAAAGTTTCCCAGACCTCTTTTTCTTCATTCTTTCTTAACATACCATTATTGACAAATATGCAATGTAACCGTTCGCCTATTGCTTTATGGAGGAGAACAGCAGCAACAGAAGAATCAACTCCACCACTTAATCCTAAAATACATTTCTTTAATCCAATTTCTTTTTTAATCTTTTCAATAGTTTTATTAATCCATCCTTCCAATTTCCATTCTTTTTTACAATCAGCAATTTTAAATATGAAATTCTCTAACATCTTAATTCCATTTGGAGTATTTGAGACTTCTGGATGGAATTGAACTCCGTATAATAATTTTTCTTGATTCCCATAAGCAGCTACAGGACAAGTTTCAGTTATAGCATATGCTTTAAATCCACTAGCAATTTTGGTGATTTGGTCTCCATGAGACATCCAAACTATTTGTTCTTTTTCTAATGAATCAAAAAGTAAATTTGGTTCTAAAATTGTGAGAATTGCTTTGCCATATTCCTTAACTTCTTTAGATTCAACTTTACCTCCTAATTGATGCATAATTAAATGATGTCCATAACAAATTCCTAAAACTGGAATTTTGTTTATAATTGTAAATTGATAAAATTCATCTTTTAATCTTGGATCTTTTTGTTCATAAACACTACCGGGTCCACCTGATAATATAATAGCTTTAGGATTTTTTTTTTTTAATTTTTCGAGATCTGCATCAAACGGCAAAATTTCAGAAAAAACTCCCAAATCCCGTATTCGACGAGTAATTAGATGGGTATATTGTCCTCCAAAATCTAAAACAATTATAGTATCCATAATTAGTTCTAAAACTATTTTCTAATATGTTTCAAAAAAAATTAAATTATATAATATAATTTGAAAACACTTTATTCTTAATATTAAAAAGGCTTTTTAGAAAATTAACTTTTCTAATATGCCAATTACTTTTTTTAAGATAATTATTTTTAATAATTTGAAATAAGCTATTATTTTCCTTGGAATTAATTTAAATATTCAAATTATGTGCGAAATTGGGGAAAGAATTCCCTTTACTATTAGATATAAGAAAATATTTTTTTAGATTAGATTATAACTTCAATTAGAGATTTTTTTTATTAAAATTTAATTTTGATTTAAATTTGACATTAGGCTGATTTGCTGTGCCCTATAAAATTTTAAAAAAAGTTCAACTTGGAAGTAGTGGTACATTATTTGAGATGGATATTTTTGCCCCATTAATCGCTAAAAAAGCTTATGCTGGGAATTTTGTTTTAATTAGAATTAACGAGAAAGGAGAGAGAATTCCTCTTACTATCGCTGATTATAATAGAGACCTAGGCATTATTACGTTTGTAGTTCAGGTTGTCGGAAAATCAACATTATTATTATCTCATCAGAATGAGGGTGATGAAATATTAGACGTAGTAGGGCCCTTAGGAAATAAAATACATATTGAGAAATATGAAAATCCGATAGTTATAATTGGAGGTGGGGTTGGAATTGCCCCTTGTTATCCCCAAGCAAAAGAATTGAATAACGCAGGTAACAGAATCATTTCTATACTAGGAGCTCGTACAAAAGATCTAATATTTTGGAGAGAAAGAATGGCTGAGGTAAGTGAAAGAGTTATAATTTGTACTAATGATGGGAGTGAGGGGATTGAAGGATTTGTAACTAAACCACTTGAAGATATAATTAGTAAAGAAAAAATTAGCTTAGTTATTGCAATTGGCCCAATGATAATGATGAAAAATGTTGCAGAATTAACAAATGGTATTAAAGGGCTACCACAGGTAAAGACCTTTGTATCATTGAATACAATAATGATTGATGGTACAGGAATGTGTGGAGGGTGTCGATTCCCTGCAAAAGATGGGGAAATACATTTCGCCTGCGTTGAGGGGCCTGATGTTGATGGTCATATTGTAGACTTCGATACTTTATTAAACAGAGAAAAAAGGTTTGAAGAATTTGAAAAAAAATCTTTCAACCTCTATAAAAAAGAATGCGAGAATTTAAAAATAGGATAAAGGTAGGGATTTTATAATGAAAATACCCCGACAAAAAATGAAAGAACAAAATCCATCTGAAAGAATTCATAACTTTTCAGAAGTAGCTCTAGGTTTTACTGAGGACATGGCTAAAACAGAAGCTGAAAGATGCCTGCAATGTGGTGACCCTAGGTGTATTAATGGATGTCCAGTCAATATTGACATCCCTGCTTTTATCAGACTGATTAAAGAAGATAATTTATTAGAAGCGATCAGAACTATAAAAGATTATAATATTTTACCTGCTATATGCGGAAGAGTATGCCCTCAAGAAATCCAATGTGAGCAAGCTTGTGTCTTAAGTAAAAGGTGGGAACCGGTGGCAATTGGGGCACTTGAGAGATATATAGCAGATTGGGAACGAAAAAATAAATTGAAGGAATGTCCAGATTGCGAGGCTCCAAATCATATAAAAGTTGCAGTCATCGGATCAGGACCAGCTGGTCTTACCTGTGCCGCCGATCTTGCTAGATTTGGTTTTGATGTCACGATATTTGAAGCATTTCATAAAGGAGGGGGTGTTTTAGTTTATGGGATCCCTGAATTTAGACTCCCTAAAGACATTGTTGAGGATGAGATTGAGACTCTAAAAATGTTAGGGGTTAAAGTTGAATACAATAAAATAATTGGAAAGACTTTAACTATTGATGATTTAAAAGAAATAGGTTATAAAGCATTCTTTATAGGAGTAGGGGCAGGATTACCTTCAATGAGAAAGATCCCAGGAATGAATCTAAATGGCGTTTTAACAGCAAATGAATTCTTAACAAGAGCTAATTTAATGAAAGCATACAAATTTCCAGATTATGATACTCCTATTAAAATAGGAAAAGTTATAACTGTCATTGGTGGAGGTAATACTGCTTTAGATTCTGCTCGCGTCGCATTACGACTTGGTGCTGAGAAGGTAATTATTGTTTATAGACGGACTGAGGCTGAAATGCCAGCAAGAAAAGAAGAATACCATCATGCAATTGAGGAAAAAATTGAGTTTCAATTTTTAAGTAATCCTGTAAGATTTTTAGGAGACGAAAATGGGAATGTTGAAAAAATTGAAGTTCTTAAAATGGAATTAGGCGAACCAGATTCTTCAGGAAGACCAAGACCCGTACCTATTGAAAATTCAGAATATTTAATAAAATGTGATACTGTTATATTAGCGATTGGTACTAATGCAAATCCAATTTTAACAAAATCAATTCAAGGGTTAAAGTTAAATAAATGGGGATATATCGAAGCTGACGAAAATGGAAAAACTAATTTAGAAGGAATCTATGCTGGTGGTGATATTGTTACTGGTTCTGCTACTGTTATTTCGGCAATGGGAGCAGGTAGGATTGCCGCTAAAGCTATCAACGAATATTTAAGAGCTAAATTTCTTTGAATTTTAAATTCTTTCTCCTAATCTTACAATCAATTGATATAATGGGAAAGTTCTGGGTAATTATTCAAAGGAAACTTTAATTTTTATAACTTTATTTAATTAATTATCATTCAATTTAATTAAATAGAAAAATAAAATTTCTTCAGAAAATTTGTATTCATTGATATTAAAATTGAACAAAATTCAATATAGAACAATTGTATAAAAGTGAAATTAATATGAGTGAAGTACTAGATCCCTTTAAAATATCTCAAAAACAACTTTCAGATGCATGTAAATTAGCGGATTATGATAATGAGATTTATTACGCTTTAAGTGAGCCAGAGAGATTTGTTGAGATTAAAATTACTATGAAAATGGACAATGGAATGATAAAAACTTTTAAAGGTTTTCGGTCTCAATATAACTCTGCAAGAGGTCCTATGAAAGGAGGAATAAGATGGCATCCTGAGGAAAGTGCCTCATTAGTAAAAGCTTTATCTGCTTGGATGACATGGAAAACTGCTTGTGTTGATATACCCTTAGGAGGTGCGAAAGGAGGTATTATATGTAATCCTAAAACAATGAGCAATCGAGAACTTGAAATTCTTGCAAGAACTTATATTAGACAACTTGCTGATTTTATCGGACCAAATATTGATGTACCTGCTCCAGATGTTTATACAAATCCTCAAATAATGGCATGGATGATGGATGAATACGAAAATATAGTTCGAAGACATGCTCCCTCTGTTATTACAGGAAAACCTCTTCCATTAGGAGGGAGTGCAGGACGGTCAATTGCCACAGCGCAAGGAGGAATATATACTATGAGAGAAGCAGCAAAAGATATTGGCTTAGATTTAAATGGAGCAACAGTAGCAGTTCAAGGATATGGAAATGCAGGATCATGGGCAGCAAAACTACTTAAAGATGATTTTGGTTGTAAAATCATTGCTGTTTCTGATTCTAAAGGTGGTATTTATAATAAAGATGGTGTAGATCCTCATGCTGCTGGTGAATTTAAAGAAAAAACTCGATCTGTTGTAGGCTTAAAAGGAACTAAAGAAATATCAAATCAAGAATTATTAGAATTAGAATGTGATATCCTTGTTCCAGCAGCACTTGAAAATGTAATAACGAGAAAAAATGTTGATAATATAAACACAAAAATAATTGCTGAACTTGCTAATGGTCCAACTACACCAGATGCAGATCAAGTCCTATTTGAAAAAGGGGTTCTTATAATTCCAGATTTTCTATGTAATGCTGGTGGAGTCACTGTATCCTATTTTGAGATGGTGCAAGGGTATTATAGCTACTTCTGGACAGAAAAGGAGGTTTTTGAGGCATTAGACAGAGTGATGACAAGAGCGTATCGTTCTACAGTAGAGCAAGCTAAAAAATTCAACACCCACAATCGTATGGGTGCTTATATGATATCTCTCGAACGTGTTATTGAAGCAATGCGTTTAAGAGGTTGGTTATAGTCAAATAATATTTACATTTTTCTTTTTTTATAACTTCTATTTTTTTTATCCAAATAACAAAACCAAAAATAATACATAGATAATTGAAATACCCAAGTGAATAAAGGCAAATAAAGCTCCCATTCTTAATAATCGTTTGTAATTCATATTTTCAACACCTGAATCTCTTGCTATTTTTAAAGTCATCATATCACAAGCTGCTCCTTGAGGTATAAAATTGCCTCCTAAATTAATCCCAATTATGAAAGAAAAAAGTAAAGAAACTGGTGATACCACCCCTGACTTAATTAAAGTATCTACTATAGGTATGAAAATTAATGCTGTTGGTGTATTCGCAACTAATCCAGATATAACGCTAATTATGATAAGTATAAGAAAAGATATAATAAAAGAGTCCATAGTTCCAAAAGGAATTGAACCTATTAAATCTTTAAAACCAGCTTGCAACATACATTCTATTATAACATATAGGCTAATAAAGAAAAAAATTATTTCCCATTCAATATCTTTCAGAAGTTCACTCATAGGCTTTTTAGTATAACTTCTATTTACCAATACTAGAATTAAGGCAGAAAGTCCAGCTGTTAAATACAATAGTGGAAGAGTAGCAAATAAAATAATAGTGACTATTATAGCAATGCTATTGAAATAAAACATCTTCTTACTTTTTACCATAATATCTGTATCTATTAAATCTATAACAAATTTCTTTTGAAGATCGTCTATTTTTGGTTCTTTTCTTAAAATAAATCTATCTATTAGAAATATTGTTATAAATAATAAAAAGAAAGAGAATATCCAATAATATCGGATGAAATATAATGTATCAAGGTGAAAAAAGGTGGAAATTATGATATTTTCTCCACTTGAGAATGGAGTAATAATTGAACCAATATTTATGCAGATTGTCATGCCTAAAAGATACGTTCCAGCTCTAATCTTGAGAAAATGACAAAGTCTTACAACAATTGGCGCTAAAATTAAAACGACAACAACATCACTTATGATTGCTGCTAAAAGAGTAGTAATTATGCAGAGAAGCCAGAAAAAAATTCTTTGCTCCCCTCTGGATAATTTGAAGAGTTTAACAGCTACAAATTCTAAAATATTTGAATCTTGTGCTATTTTTGTAATAATACTCATGCTTAAAATAATAATAATTGCTTCCCATTCAATAGATAAAATGAATTCGTTTATCGTTGTTCCTACAACCAAAAATGTTATTGTGGCAGCAATAAAACAACATAATAGAGAAATTGCTACAAAATCTAAGTCAGACTTTGAGTAACTGTAAATAATGATAAAAAACAAAATAAAAATGATAATAAGCAGTATGAGTTCCATTGTTTTTTGAAGTTAATTATTCGAAGTCGACTAATAAATTAAATAAATACCGTTTAATAAATCTATTTGAAATAAATCTTTTCTACTTTTAAAAAGAATACATTAAATATCTCAATGAATTTCTTGAGATCTCATTCAAAGATCTTAATAATAATCAATAAGTTGAAAACAATTCATTTTATAAGAAAAAGTTGTAATAAAAATATGAATAAGTTCAAATCATTCAAGAGATTAAAGTTTGAAATTAAATAATCGAAAATATTCTCTTCAATAAAATATTTTAAACTAGGAAAATACCCCTCTTCGGTTTTAAGAATTTCTACTATACGCCTAATTAAATTTATAATTTGTTTCTCAACAAGATACATATCACTATTCATTGGATCTATGCCTATGATATTGAAACCACTATCTTTTACAAATATAATTTTGCCTAACTCAGGATTTTTTTTAACAATTTCGAGTTTTGAATATTTTCTAAACATTTCTTCAATTCTATCATAAATTACTTGCTTCTTTTTTTTTGATAAATGACCTTCTATAACATTGATAACTAAGTTTAAAATTTGCTGAAAAATCCCTATTATATCAAAAAATTCAGCAACAGTCGTAATGCGTTCGGCTTGCTTCCATTGAGTATAAAACTCATCAATTATATCCTCAAAAGGTTTATATATCTCTACATTTCCCGCCCATTTACTACCCCATCTATTTTTCTCATTTGCATATTGTGAAATAAAAGTTTGTCTTATCACGTCTAATCGAGCTCTTAGAATTTCTGCTGTAACTTCTTTAGAGTCTGCACCGATAAATAACAGGTTTGTTTCTTTATCTTGTATATACACCCATCTGAGACCCCCCATTTCGATAGATTCTATCCCTTGTTTAAATTCCACAATAGTAAATTGGTTTAGAGCAGTTAATAATCCAGAAACAAGATCCTCATTTACAAGAAAATCCATATATGGTTTATAAACTAAAGTGATCCCCGAATCGCTTTCCATAATCCAAATATTAATCCCAAAGCACCGATCCGTTAATTATAGAGTTTGAATTATACTAGTAAATAATTAGATTTTATTTCTATTTATTTAGTATGAAATAAATTCTTCTAATAAAAATAAGGATCTAAACCTTATAAATTAATGAAGTTTAATTGCCAATAGTCATTAATACCTCTAATGGCTCTTGGTTGATTTGGCCAAGCGTAAAACTTATCATAATCGTACAATTTTGCGCCAAAATCGAGGATAACACCTTGTCCGTTTTCCTTCACATAAATTTTATTGCCTCTGATGCTATCGTTTCCATCATACGTAGTACTTGAAGTCATTAGGGTTCACTTCATTAATCTTATTAAGTATTTATAGGGATTGGACCCTATAAGTACAGGATATCTACATATATTTTCCGAAGAAATCCCTAAATTAAATAGATTCGCATAACTCTCACGAATTTTTTTAGAACTATGCTTAAGAAGAGATGCATATCTCGCAATTTTCTCCAAGCTAATACCCAATTTACGTAATGTATCAAAAGATCCTTTAATAGCAGCTTCATCTCGATTACCAAGAAATTTAAGACTGAATTCTCTTACGTGAGAAAAATTATCTTTAAAGAGTAGTTGTAAGGTATCTTCTACGGCCATTTTGGATCAAATTAAATTTAATCTAAATTTATTCTATATGGCAGACTTAGAAAGATATCTTAATGCAGATCCTAATACTGCCGACCCAGATTTTTGGGAATGGTATGTCCAAGTATATGACAGAGAGCACAAGACTCTTATGAATCTTATATATAACTTTATATTCTACAGGCGGACAATGGGATTAAAATCAATTTCCTTTTTTTCTATTTAAGAAACATTTAGTTTAAAATTTAATAAATCCTTAAAGACTTAAAAATATAAGAAAGAATTAATCTATTAATAATAATGAAGAAAAAAGTACCAAGAGAAATAATTTTAGTCGATAAATGTTTACAAAGAGTAAGGAAGAATCTAAGAGATATCTTAAAGTTAGCATGTTTGGCAGAATTTAATAGATGGTTAGTTATAAATGATTTGTATCAAGAAAAACTTCATCAAGGAAGGATCACACCTTCACAAAAGAAAAGATGGTTTTACCTTGCTCGAAGACATAATGAACTTATGTATGCATATGATAGATCAATTTTAGAATGCAATTCTGGTGCAGCGTGTATTTCACATCGAGAGCTAGTAAAAGAAGGAAAAATTGAATCTTCTGAAAGATCCACTAATTTTGATATGGTATGGGTTCCACATTATAAAGCTTGGTTCTGTGCGAAATGTTATGAGACATATTATAAATTAAAAGTATGTGAGAATTTTGGAGACTATAATGAGAAGACAGTCAGAGTATTTGAATGCTCTCTCTGTGGTAAGTATATCTGTGATTATTGCGAGAATTATTGTAAAGATTGTAGCAGATATCTTTGTGATCAATGTTATCACGAACATATAATTCAAAATTTATGTTGTGATAAGAAAGGGGTAATTCAAACAAAGTTTCACTAAATATTTTTTTGATGGTTTTATTTTTTTTTCCAAGAGTTCATTCCATTATTATTAATTTATTCCCAATTAGTTATTACAAATTAGAAATTTAACAATACACCCCAATTTAAATAACCAAATGATTTTTTCCATTTATATAAAGACAAGGATTAATAAGTTAATTAGAGACGTTTATTAAGCCTCTGTTGCTTAGTACGTAGAGCATTGCTCCAGTAAGGCAAAAGATTAAAATTTAAATTTTTTTCTGTTAAGGTCGGGGGTTCAAATCCCTCCAGAGGCTTTTTCAAAATGCTCAATAAATGTGTGAAATTATTTTAATTAATTTCTTTTATATCAATACTATAATAAATCTTCTAAAGATTTAGTTTTCACATATTTCTCTAAATTTCTTAACATCTCAGTAATTTTAGTTCTTAAAGTAAGTTCTGCTGCGCTTCTTCCAATTAGATTAAGAAAATCACTCCCTAATCTAAAACTGTTTATGAATACGCCTATTTTTGTTTTATTATTAGAAATCGCTTTTATCCGCATTCTGCCTTCTAATTCTCTAACATCTTTATTGTTTCGAACATTCATTTCAATCAATCGACCTTTCCCACCTTCTTGTTCCCCATTATCTTGTAATACTAATTCTCCTTCCATTTCAATTTTAATATTAATGATCTCGTCAACTATTTTAGTATATAAAACATTTGGAGCAGTGAATTTGGCGTCCATGGATTTCGAGGGGTTTACCATTATCCAAAACTCTGGTTTATAGATAGCTTTTATTAGTGTATCTTTGTTGCAATGGTCTAATTCTACGACTTTTGAAATAATATTAGCTGGCATAACAAATCCAAAATTTTTTCCATATTTTAATATTTGAAATAATGAAAACTTATTTATCTTTTTAAGTTTTTAACCTTAAGTTGGTTGAAGCCTCAGCCTTCCTCAATTTTTTCATATGAGAATCATTATGAAGATTTTTTCATCATTGGCTATTAATCAAATAATTAATTTGATTTTAAGAAAAATCTTTCTTATATGAAATTAAGTAGATCGGAACAGCAAACTTTTTTCAACATCGTTTTCTTCCTTACAATGAGGACAAATCCAAGTAGTATCGCTTTTCTTGACAGAATTAATACATCCATGACAAATAGCAATATCACATATACAATAATGCGTAGTTTCCATATCATTTTCACAGCTTTTGCCACAACTATAGCATATAGGAGGAGTTCTTTCCGACATTTTCTATCTAGTATAGGTTTGTAATTATACTTTATTATACTTTTAATTTTAAGTATTATAATATTCTAAATAACAAATAAAAATTTTTAAAGAATTATGGATAAACTAAAATCTGCTATTCGACTTTTAGTATTATTTAGTATTTTCTTTATTTATAAAATAATCATGGTCGTAATAGAAAATAATCCTAATGAAATAATTTTATGGGCAATAATTACTATGGTGTATATCATGTCGCTTGTTATCCTATATTTTGTTAAGAAAAGATGGGAAGGAAAACAAAGCATCTAAGTTTTATTTCTTTTTCTTTAGAAAATCAGGAATCATTCCATCAATTCCTAAACTTTTTAGAATAGTATCTCTGATGTTCATTTGAATTGTTAAATCTGACATTCTCTCCATAGTATCTTTCAATCCTTGTGAAAATGTTTCGCTTGCCTCTTTAATAGCTTCTGAGGTTGTCTTTAAGGATTCTCTAATTGCCAAATTCGTCTCACGTAATTCTTCTGTTAATTTTTCTATGCTTTTTCTCATATCAGAAACTTCTTCTTTTAGTTCTTTTATTCCAGCCATTTTTACCCAAAATTCACGTTATTAATCTAAATAAAAATCTAAGATTTATTAAAATAATGAAAAATAGCTTATTTCAAATATGATAAGAATAATAAAAAAAATTATGATTGAATATTAGAGAAGGTTGGCAAAGATACTAAACCCACCGATCCATAGGCAGAAACCCTGAACAAAGCAGAAAATCATGATAATAAAGGCAATTGGGGGCCAAGATAGGAATTTTGATATTTTTTGAAGTGTACCAATATAAAATTACAATTGCCCATTTTACTACACTAGTTCCGAGGAAATTTGTAACAGAATCAGGTATTACTAATGCAATAATAAATGCAGTAATACTTCCTATTACCAATCCTAAAATGCTTGAGAGGGGTAAATCTGAGATTGGTTTGAAAAATATAGCAATTCCAATCACAATTAAGAATATACATGCAAAATGGTTCGCTTCATCTGCTGTAACATCACGATATTGAAAACTTGGAGGAATATCCAATATTAAGCCCATTATTCCGCTCCAAATAACAAATACACCTAGTATTAACCCTACATAAGACATTCCACGTAAAAATTTAGTGACATTAAACTTTTCTACTTCTGTTTTTCTTTTTGTAAAAGATCCTCTACGTTTTCTTTCATAGCCTAACCAGGTTATAGCCATAGCGCCACTTAAAACCATCATAATTGCTGCTGATTCAGCAACCCAATTAAAAAATCCTTGGATTATGTTCCAATATTGAAATAACAATTAAATCACTTTTCTGAAATTTGTAAATTAAATAAAAGTTAGATTTTGTTTTTAAAAATTTATTGTAATTTGGTTTAGAACTATAATAAAAAGATATTTATTTCTTCATTTGTTTTTTTATCTAAAAAACGCTTAATATTGATAAAACCATGTCAGAATGGAAAAATAAATTGGATAGTGAAATATCAGTACCATACAATAATGAAGCCCACTGTACTGGTTGAGGCATTATCGATGGCGTTATAGCATGTATAAAAGGTATAAAAAAGAGACGACAAAGAAAAAGGCAAGTAAAAAGTAAATAATAAAATCTCAGGAATTAGACCATTAAAAGCTAGGGTCTATTCTGATGAATTCCGCAAAGAATTCGAGACTAAAATAAGAAATTTCATTCTATTTTATTGGAAACTAAATTTACTAGATAAAAGATTATAAAAAATTATAATTTACATTTGAGCTTTTATTTTTTATAAACACCACTTTAATATCTTTAATTTATTGTGAGAAACATAAACATTAAGTGGTTATAAAAAATGGAAGATAAAGAAGACTATTTGGATCTCGAGTTTGATGATGATTGCTATAGTACTAGTTGAGGAATGCTTAATATGTGGTATCGAAGAGCTCAAAAACTACAAAAACTTAAAAAAATGGAAGACAATAAAAACTAATTAATAAATCTCCAAAAATTAAATCAGAAAATATTAGGATTTAATTTTGAATTCCGCAAGAATTCTGAGATCTAATTAAAACACTTTTATTTCTTATTATTCAATAGAGATTGATTTATATAATTACAAGGATTTAAGAAATAAGGAAAAAATAAGTTTTCCTATTTATAATTTTCTTTCTCTATATATTTCATTGGTCTACCAACCCCGATATAATATATCTTATTAGGTATCTCTTTATATTCATAAGTATTATGGCAATCGACAATAACTTTAAGATCTTTACATTCACAAAGAAATTCTTTAAAATTTAATGATTTAAATTCATTATGGTCTGTATGAATAACAATTATAGGGAAATCTTTTCTTATAAATTCATGATTTTTCTCTATTTTAAATCCTAATACTTCCTCTTCTTTATAATAAGGATCATATAAACCAATAATCGCTTTGTTTTTCTTTAATTCACTTAAAATAGGTATAACACTAGAAAATTGGACATCTTTCACATTAGCTTTATAACTTATACCTAATATTGCTATTTTGGTATTTGCTATAGGTTTGTTAATTTTATTAAGACCTTCAAAAATCAATTCGATAATATGAAATGGTTGTCTCTGATTTACTTCTGTAGCAACTGTTATTAGATTTGGTGTGAATGATACTTTATATCCATCATCAATAAGATAATAAGGATTGCTTGGGAGGCATGGGCCACCTACACCTGGTCCAGGATAATGTATGAGAAAGTTATACTTGGTAGTTGCACCTTTTAATACTTCCATATAATCAATATCTAACCTTCTTATTAATTGACTTAATTCATTTGCAAATGCTATATTTACTACACGAAAAATATTTTCAATTAGTTTAACTGAATTAGCTGTGCGAATATTACTAACTTTAAAAATTGGTACTTTAAATACTGTCTTATAAAAATAAGAAACAATATTTCGTGCATAATTATTACTTGCTCCTATTATTCGTGGTATTGTGAGTAAACTTTCTATTATATTTCCTGGATTCGCTCTTTCTGGACAAGAGGATACCCAAAAATCCTGATTAATCTTTAATTCAGAGACTTGTTCAATTAAAGGGATAGCTATTTTTTCAATATAATTTGGCCCTACTGTTGATTCGAAAATAATAATTTTTTTTACCAAACTTTCTTTTAGCTGACCAATTTCCTTAAGAACTTGATTAATATCACTATAGTCGGGAACTTTTTGTTCTGTTATTGTTGTAGGAATACAAAGGATTATTAAATCCGATTGTATAGCATAATCTCTAAAATTTTTAGTAGCTTTTAGCTTTTTACTTTTTAATGCTTTTTTAAGCAAATTTTCAAGTTCAGGTTCGTCTGTAAGATAAGGAATTGGAGGATCTCCTCCTCCTGTATTTATTTTTTCAACTAATATTTGATCAATATCAATACCATATGTTTTGAATCCTTCATTTGAAATCATTAATGCTGTAGGTAATCCTATACGACCTATTCCTACAATGCTTACAACAAGATCTCTATAATCTATTAAATTTTTCCAATTTTCCATAAATCTTTACACTTTTTTTTCATTTATATAGATCTGATCTGCGAATTGGAATATGCAATAATTATGTTAGATAATATAATAACTGTTTTCTGATTTCAGATTATACTTTTAGGGTTTTAATTGATAAGGTTCTAAATAACTCATTATTGAAAAAAGTTTATTAAAAAAGAAAAAATGAAAAAATTAGGGTTTTTTCTTCATATAAGATGTACCTTTTATCCCTTTATATATTCCTGCAATGATAGCTCCTGCGATAAATCCTCCCACATGAGCGAAATGAGCTGTTGATCCCACACTAAAAGGATCTATTAACGAATAAAGAGCATATGATAATTCAGCTATGAAATATGTAAGTATAAAATAGCCTGCACTTACTTTTCTCATTGAAGTGCCTGTTGTGGAAGGTAAATAAAATTTATTTTTGGGATAAAGAATTAGATAAACACCCATTAAACCGAATATTGCACCAGATGCTCCTAAGGAAGGAATGGTTGTTAAAATTGGCCAAATTAATGTACTTAAGGCATGTAATAAAGTACCAAAAAATCCGGAAACGAAATAGGTAATCAAATATAAGGCGTGTCCCATTGCATGTTCACAATTATCTGTTATTATTATGAAAAACCACATGTTCATTATAATATGTACAATATCTCCATGCATAAACATCGAAGTAATAATTGTCCACCAATTTTGAAGATGAAAGAAATCATAAGGAACAAATGCAAACTCAATATGCATTTGGTGTAAGGGGTCTAATAACTGCCAAATAAATACTATAATATTCGCTAATAATATAATTACAGAAAAGTATTGTTTAAAAAAAGGAATCTTATCTGATTCTGCTTCATAGACCATCTTAATTAACTCTTTTTTTTTGAAAATTGTATTTAAATAGGTGAAGATAATTTGCTCAAATAATATAAAAATTTTTGGATATTCTAATCCAGTTTATATGGAAAAATGTTAAAAAGTAAAATATTTGTGATTTAAATGCATTAACTCTTTGGTTCTTTTTAGCTCTAATACTAATGATAATTAGTGTTTTATATAAGAATTCTCAGATTCGTGAAGAATAAAAAGATAAAAGAAAAACTAATATTTTAATTACTATTATTTCCTAAAATCTCTTTTATTCTGTTTAAAAGTTCTTTACCTGAAAATGGCTTAGTGATATAAGCATCAGCGCCAAGTTTTTTTCCCTTTTGAACATCTTCATTAAAGCTTTTAACAGTAAATAAAACTACAAGGATATCTTTATATCTATCATTATTTTTGACCTCTTCGAGCACAGTATAACCACTTCGGCCAGGCATCATAATATCTAATAATATAAGGGCGATTTTATCATAATTTTCCTCTATGATCTTCATTGCTTCTTTTGCATTGCTACTTGTCATTGTGTCAAAATCTCCCAGTTTTAAGAATTTTTCAGTAAGATTCACAATATCAGGCTCATCATCTACTATAAGGATGGTATTCTTTCCTGCCATAAGTAAATCTCAAATCTTATTTTTTATCTTACTAGATTAATTAATTTTTTTTATAATATATTGAGTTTAGTTATTTATATATTTAAATTATTTTTACATTTGTGATCATCATTGGTAAGAAAAAACCGACTCCCTATATTTCCAGATGATTATATTGAAGAAAAAGCAGAAGAATATGATAGTTCAAAATGGATGGAGCGTAATCAAAAACGAATAACTTCATTAACCATTCAATATCTTTTCGATAAAAAATTAAGTGAATATAATGGTAATAGAATTGAAATGGGAGAACCATATTTAATTTTAGACTTGGGATGTGGAACGGGCTATTCTTCAGAAGAACTAATTCAAAATGGTTTTAGAGTAGTTGGCATAGATATCTTATATGATATGTTATCAAAAGCTAGAGAAAAGAAAAAGATTTCAAATCATCTAAAAATTTTAGAATTGATTTTAGCAGATATTAATTTCTTACCAATCAGGGTTAATTCAGTTGATCATATAATTTCAATATCATCCTATAATTTTATTACACATGGACTGGAGAATTTTGGCGAAAAAGTGAAACTCATAAATGATACAAGTAAATATTTAAACAGTATTTTAAAACAAAATGGAAGAATTGTAATAGAATTTTATCCTAAGGATGATGCTGAATTAACGATGTTTAATAAATCATTTGTTAATAACGGTTTTAACGGATTTATGATTAAAAAGAATCCAAACCAAAAATCTGGTCAAACCTTTTTATTATTAAAGAAAAAGATGTAGAAATGGGAACTTGTAAATTTTGTGGGAAAGAAGAGAGAGCAATTTCAAATGTTCTGAAAGTTTGTAGAAAATGCATTTTGGAAGGAGATTGGAATAAAATTGAGCCACATATATTAAATGTTCACTCAGAAGTCCGAAAGATTGTTAATCTACCAGAAAAACCTCCTAAAGCAGAAAAGCCAAATATCAATTTAAAATGTAATTTATGTATAAATGAATGTGCTCTTTCTGAAAATGATATAAGTTATTGTGGATTAAGAAATGTTCATTTAAGAAAGATAGGACAATTGCCATACCCTTCAAAATCGAAAGGTTATATCCATGGATATATAGATCCTAATCCTACAAATTGTTGTAATAGCTGGTTTTGTCCAGCTGGAACATCTTCTGGTTATCCAGAATATTCAAATTATGAAGGTCCTGAAAAAGGTACTTATAGTTATGCTGCTTTTTTGTATGGGTGTACTTTTAATTGTCTCTTTTGCCAAAATGCTTCTCATAAAATCTTTTCAAAAAGAAATTTATTTGATGTTGATACATTAGCTAATCAAATTGTTAAAAATGAGAAAATTACGTGTTTATGTTATTTTGGAGGCACTCCAGAAGCTCAATTACCATTTTCGATTAACTTAGCTGAGAAAATTCTTGAAAAAATAAAGGATGAAAAAAGAATTATGAGAATATGTTGGGAATGCAATGGCTCTGGAAATAGAGATTGGATTGAAAAATGTATGAAGATTGCAATTAAAACAGGAGGAAATATCAAATTCGATTTAAAAAGTTTTAATGAAAAGCTAAATCTTGCTTTATGTGGAGTCAGTAACAAAAGAACCTTGGAAAACTTTAAATATCTTGCGGAGAATTATTTTGGAACAAGGAAAGGTTTATTTGAAATAAGTGCCTGTACACTAATGGTTCCAGGATATACAAATCATGAAGAAGTAGAGCAAATTGCTGAATTTGTTAGCTCGATAAATCCTGAAATCCCCTATAGTCTTTTAGTATTTAATGGAGCTTATGTAATGGATGATTTAAGAATTACTCCTCAAAAACAAGCTTCAAAATCTTTGGATGTAGCCAAAAAATATTTAAAACATGTGCATTTAGGAAACAAGTTTTTATTAGAATTTTCTGAGAATAGACAAAAAAATTTATTTACGAGTAATAATTATAAAAACCATCAAATTTAAGCAAGAACCATAAATTTTAAATATAATTTCTACTGGTGAGTGAAACATACAAAAAGCACGCATACGGTTGTCATCTACCCAATTAGACGCACTTAAATCAGTATGCGGGCAAATAGAAAGTGTGTGTAAATCACAAGGCATTAGAAAAAATGGTCCTATTCCTCTTCCTACAAAAAGATTACGTGTTCCTGTTATGAAAGCGCCTAGTGGTCAAGGAACTGATACTTGGGCAAAATTTGAGATGCGGATTCATAAAAGACTTTTTGAAATTATCGCAAATGAGCGTAGCATGCATCTTATAATGAAGATTCAGATTCCTGAGTCAGTACTCGTAGAAATTGAATTAATGTAATTTAGATTGAGTACTAAAATAAAAAATATTTTTAAGATTATAATTCATTTAATTTAATCTGAGTTGGTTCATTAGCAAGTTTTATTTTTTTCTCAAGTTCAATTTTGTCAATGTAATAAACATTTCCGAGAATTTCTGAACCTTTACCAATCTTTATATCTCTCCCTTTAATATCTCCCTTAACATGCGTTTTAGTCACATCAACTTTATTCTTAGCTAGAATGCTTCCATGAACTTTATAATGCTCCTTTTTTTTTACATTTTCAGAAACTCCAAAAAGGACGTCTTCTGCAATAACATTCCCTTCAATAAAAGTATAACCATCAATCTTTACATACTTTTGAGAAGAAAGATTTCCATTTATTTCTGAAGATCCAGAGAGTTCAATTCCTTGTTCACCTCTTAGAAAATGCCCTACTTCAAAAGAACCTGAAGCAATTAAACTGCCTTGAACATTAACAAGGTTACCTATTTGAGTTGAGCCTGCAAAATCAACATTTTTATCGCTGTAAAGAAATCCAGCAACATTGAATGAGCCTGAACTACTAACATCACCATGAGAAGTTAAATTACCTGAACCAATTATACTACCTGATGAAGTAAGTCCATTACATTCCAAATCTCCATTTATTTTTCCTGAACCCGATACTCGTAAAGATTTATGAGTTTTTCCACCGGAAATTTTAACAGATCCCATGGCACTTATATGTTCATCGAATTCCTGCATATCACCTGAACTACTCACGATGACTCTCTTCTCAATTTTCTCATTGGATTTTACATTTTTCTTTTCCAAAATAATACACTAGAATACTAATTAATTTAGAGTTATATAAAATCAAACTCAATAAAACTTTTACTTATTTCTCAAATTTTTGAAAAAAATCTTTACAGTTTGATATAGATTTATACCATTTTGACAAATTTGAAAAAAAGGCCCTTTTAGCCAAAAATGTCTAAACCTTTAAAAATTAAATTTTATTAAATTACTTCTGAAATCTTAAAGAGTTAAAGAAGTCAAATAAATTTGAGTTGATTTTATTATGGAAATGGAAAAGAAAAATTTAGCAATAATAATTCTAGCCATGATTCTTGCGGTTTCTGGTGTAGGGAATATTACTCTTGGGATAATAGGAGGTTTCGGTAAGGCTCCAGAGGCAAAAAATATCCTAAGAACAGCAGGAATAGATCCTTTAGTTTTAGATCCTGTTGATTCATGGGATAGTGCCACAAATGAAATGATAAGGCATATTTGTGATAATTTATGGTGCTATGACTTGTATGATCCTGATTTTGCACTTGAAATGCGTTTAGCAACAAATTTCACTTGGAATTCAGGTTTAGATGAATTAACTGTTATTCTAAGAGAAAATGTCTTCTTTCATGATGGATCCTACTTCAATGCGACTGCTGTTCAATTTACCTTTGATCGAATTCTCTATTTTATTAATGCAACTGGAACTTTAGATTAATCTACTCATCTTGCAGATCCTGCAAGTTTATTCTACGATGTAAGCGGCAAACCTATTCTCAACAAAACTCTCATCAATAGTGAAAATAATATCACTTTTATATTGAATAAACCATATGGAGTTTTTATTCCATTATTATCCTATGAAGCTTGTTCAATATTACATCCTAACACAACTCCAGCAACAACATACTTAGAACTTGGAGCCGATACATTAGTAGGCACTGGACCATTCAAATATATACATTATAAACCCGGCGAAGAATTAAAAGTTGAACGGTGGAATCTATATTGGGGGCCTAATACTTTCTGGGATGAAATACTATGGATTTTTTACCCTGATCCAATAACAGCTGACAATGCTATGCTAGGTAAAGAAATTGATTACCTTGGACAATGTACGCCATCTGTTATTCCATTATTTCAAGCAGATCCAGATATGGCGTTTATTAACTTGAATACCAGCACAAGTTATTTATACTGGGGAATAAACAATAAAAAAATCAACAATACCAATGTACGGAAAGCTATTGCTCATGCATATAATTATTCCTACTTTATTGATGTGGTTCAGTTAGGTTATGCGATTCGTGCTCATCAGTTCTTACCTCCAGGATTCCCATATTATAATGAATCATTTAGAGCGCCATACTATAATACTACGATCGCGAGACAAGCAATGATAATGGCCTTCCCTAATAAAACATCAGGTGTTACAGCGCAAGCTTATGGGGAAGACGCAGTTAATGATCAGGCTTGGTCTGACTTAACACTTGTTACATATAACGTTGCAGAAATAATGGGTATCCCTATATTACAAGAAATGGTCTCTGTACTTGCGATTGACATGGACAGAATTGGTATCACAATTACACCTGATCCGATGAACATATTTTTTTACTTTGATGTGTTAATCAATGATATCGACCGAATTGATATGTTTTATTTGGGATGGGGTCCAGATTATATAGATCCTTTCAATATGATTGAGCCATTATTGAACAACGCGTCTAGTGCCAATCATCTTCAACTAAAAGATCAACAAATTTTGGACTGGTTAGTAGAGTATGAAGAGACAGATCCATTGGATACTGCGAAAAGAGCAGAATTATTATGGAAAATTCAACATAGAGCAATCAATGTGCTTTATGTGGAATTACCTCTTTGTTATTTAAAGAGATATTATGTACATCATGAAAGTTTAGGCAATGTTTGCTATAATTTACTTGGAAAAACATGGTTTAGAGATACATATTTTATTCCCGGAATACCATGAGTTTAATAGAATTCTTAATAATGGTTTATTTAAGAAAATCCTCAAAAATTTTTATTTTTTTTAATGTAGGTCGTATTGTTTAATAGCTCTCTTCTCAATTTTCTCATTGGGTTTTACATTTTTCTTATCCAAAATAATACACTAGAAAACTAATTAATTTAGAGTTATATAAATCAAAATTAATAAAACTTTTGCCTATTTACCATATTTTTTAAAAAAAATAAGATTAATTTAATTTTTAAAAAAAATTAATTATCAAAATTGTCTAGATTTTTAAAAATTAATTTTCATTAAATTATATCGAAATCTAAAAAAAATAAAATTTGAAAGATTTTCATTAAGGAAATGGAAAAAAAAAATTTAGCAATAATAATTTTAGCCATTGTTCTTGCAGCTTCTGGTGTTAGCAATATTATCCTTGGAATAGGTGGAAGTTATATATGGAAACCAGTGGCGAAAAATGTACTAAGATCCAGAGGTGAAGAGCCATATGTTATAGATCCAGTTGATTCTTGGGATCGTGCCTCAAATACTGTAATAAGACATGTTTGCGATAATTTATGGTATTATGATTTGTATGATCCTAATTTTCAACTTGAAATGCGATTAGCAACTAGTTATATGTGGAACTCAGGGATGGATGAATTAACCGTTACCTTAAGAGAAAATGTCTACTTTCATGATGGCTCTTATTTCAATGCAACTAGTGTTAAGTTTACCTTTGATCGAATTCTCTATTTTATTAACGCAACTGGTACTTTAAATCCAGCTACTCATCCTGCGGATCCTACAAGTTTATTCTACGATATTAGTGGTAAGCCTTTTCTTAACAGAACTGTCATTAATAGTGAGTATAATATCACTTTTATTTTAAATAAACCCTATAGCGTTTTTATATCCTTATTATCCTATGAGGCTTGTGCAATATTACATCCTGCTACAACTTTTGCTACAACATACTTAGAACTTGGAGTCGATAAATTAGTAGGAACCGGTCCTTTCAAATATGTACTTTATAAACCAGGCGAGGAATTAAAAGTTGAACGGTGGGACTTATATTGGGGTCCTAATACCTTTTGGGATGAAATAATATGGATCTATTACTCTGATTCAATATCAGCAAACTATGCTATGTTAGGTAAGGAAATTGATTATCTTGGAGGTTGTATACCATCTATGATTTCTTTATTTCAAGCGGATCCAGAGATGATCTTTGTTAATTTGAACACAAGTACTAGTTATACATATTGGGGATTAAATAATAAAATAATCAACAGTACAAATATAAGAAAAGCTATTGCTTATGCATATAACTACTCATACTTTATTGATGTGATTGAGTTGGGTTATGTAATTCGTGCTCATCAATTCTTGCCCCCCAGATTTCCATTCTATAATGAATCATTTAGAGCACCCTACTATAATACTTCAATAGCAAGACAAGCAATGATGGCTGCATTCCCCACTGAAACTGCAAATCTTACAGCACAAGCATATGGTGAAAACGCAATTAATGATGCAGCTTGGGCAGCATTGACACTTGCTTCATACAATGTCGTACAATTTGAAGGTTCAGGTGTCTCACAAGAAATGAGCACAACACTTGCTCTCGACCTAGATCGAGTTGGTATTAATATTACTCCAGATATTATGGATGTTTTTACCTTCTGGGATGTGCTGGAAAATGATCCGGATAGACTAAATATTTGGTTTACAGGATGGACTCCTGATTATTTAGACCCGTTCAATATGATTGAGCCATTATTAAATAATATGTCTATTGCTAATGATATTCAACTCCAAGATGCTCAAATCATGCAGTGGTTAAAAGAGTATGAAGAAACAAATCCGGATAATACAACCCGAAGGGAGAAATTATTATGGAAAATACAACAGAGAGCGATCAATGTACTCTACGTCGAATTACCTCTTTGTTATTTAAAAGCATATTTTGTGCATCATTACAGTCTAGGTAACGTATGTTATAATGTTTTGAGATGTATATGGTTTAGAGACACCTACTTTATCCCTGGAGTACCAAGAGCTTAATGAAATCAGAAATTTTAAGACTTTACTGAACTTCACTTTAAGATTAATATTTTTTTAATTATGTATTATTTTTATTTAAAAACTGATTTTAAACAGATTTAAATCATTAGAACTTTATATCTCAAATAAGGAAATATTAATAATCTTCAAAATGTCTGCAAAAAGTTGATAATTATGGCAGATTTTCATACAAAAACATTTTATGGTCAAAAAACGAGTTTGAGAGTGACAAGTCCTTCAAAAGAAGTCCCCTATATATTTTTAAGTTGTATAAATAGAAAAGATAACGGCTCTTGGGAGAAACCTTCTGAAGGCGAGGGAAAGACAGTAAGGTTGTCAATCGAGGAGATCATATGTATCTTAGAAGTCCTTAATAGAAGGATGGCAAATTGGAGAGGTTTTCACGTTTTCAAAGAACGAAAAACAGAGATTTATGTAGGATGGGAAGATGAATCTCGTCATGTTTTACGCATAAAGATAGGAAAATATATAAAGACAATTCGATTTCCAAACTTAAATTTTTTAACCTTAATGCTAGATCACATCCTCAATGAAAAAATTGAACATGCAACAAGTGGCACTTTTGAAGCCAAAACTATTGAAAAAGAAGAAGTTGGTGAAGAAGGTGAATATGGTGTTTTTTCTGAACATATAACAGCTAGGGATGGGTTACATATTGTTGAGACAACAGAATTTAGTGCCTCGCGAGACATAATTGAGATTTATGCTATAATTAAAATAGAAAGTCCTAAGGCTTTATTAATTTCTCTTGATTCTGGAGATGAGTTTTGGATACCAAAAAGTACTATCCATAGTGAATATAATGTCAAAGAAAAAGAAAAATCTCAAAAATTTATTGTAGATAAATGGATTATTGAAAAACAAAAAATTTTAAAATAATAGCTTTCGATGAAATTTCTCCATAAAAGTTAATTGTTTGTTTAAATTTCTTCTTATAATTATACTTTACACTGATTTTTATGGAATTAGATATTGAATTTTTAAAGCAGATTGCAATTAATGTTTTTGATACCGTAAATCCTCTTTTAGGCACGAAAGAAGCCGCTAAAAAAACAAAAAGAGGTGCTGGTGGAGATTTATCAATGAAGATTGATTTAATTGCTGAAAAAGTAATAATTGATTCTTTAGAAAATGCTAATGTTAATTTATTATTAATAAGTGAAGAATTAGGCGAAAAATATATAGGTCATGAAGATAAAGCTAAAAAAGACCAAGAAACATTAATTGTGGATCCATTGGATGGATCTAATAATGCTGCGAGAGGTGTACCTTATTGTTCTGTTTCAATAGCTTATGCTATTGGAACCCAGATAAAAGACATTATCAGAGCAATAGTACTGGATTTGAATACAAAAGACATATACTGGGCGGAGAGAGGAAAAGGTGCCTATCTTAATGACTCAGAAATTCAAATTTCTAATTTAGACATTACAGAAAAGTGCTTTTTTGAACTTAATCTTCCAATGAATAACCTAATGGAAAATTTACAAAGATTGAGTCCCTTAATAAGGAAATTTTATAGAATAAGGATATTAGGAAGCACCGCATTAACTTT
>SMTZ1_10034577_pt1 | contig 24224 bp, 27 predicted proteins | sample DeeMarSWOR136_30_FD_25667 | JGI IMG/M metagenome (IMG submission 25667) | reverse complement strand
CACATAGTTAACTTCGATGAACTTATCAAACGACTGAGAGCGTATCTGTCAGAGGAAAAACAAGCGATAGAATTGTACGAAAAATGTGGAGGTTGTAAATGTGGCTAAAACAGAGAAACAAAAGAGATGGCACAGCATCTCTATGCCAAAACAGAAACCTAAAGACCGCATTCGCAACTTCAACGAGGTAGCTTTAGGTTACACCATGGAACAAGCCGTAGCAGAAGCTGAAAGATGCCTACAGTGTCCTAAACCCCAATGCATACAAGGCTGCCCAGTAGACCTAGACCAGCTATTAAAAAAGTGAAAGAAAAGAACAGCCTACCCGCAATTTGTGGTCGAGTTTGTCCACAGGAAACTCAATGCCAAAAGTTTTGCATAGTGGGAAAAAAAGGCGATCCATTGTCTATTGGAAGACTGGAACGGTTTATAGCTGACTATGAACTCCAGAAAGGAGTAACAGTTCCCCCCAGATCAAACTCGCCAGTAAGCGGAAAAGTGGCAATTGTAGGATCTGGCCCAGCTGGTCTTACGGCAGCAGCTGATTTAGCAAAGCTAGGACACGAAGTTGTCATATTTGAGGCACTTCACACCCCGGGCGGCGTACTTATGTATGGAATTCCAGAATTTAGGCTACCCAAAAAAACAGTGCAAGCTGAAGTTGACTACGTCAAAAAGCTTATTTGACGCAGTATTCATTGGAACTGGAGCAGGTCTTCCTCGTTTCATGAGAATACCTGGAGAGAATTTGGGTGGAATATATTCTGCAAATGAATTTTTGATTCGAGTGAACTTGATGAAAGCGTACATGTTTCCAGAATATGATACTCCAATTAGAGTGGGTAAGAAGGTTGCAGTTATAGGCGGCGGTAACGTTGCTATGGATTCGGCGAGATCGGCTTTAAGGCTTGGAGCAGAAGAGGTATGGATAGTTTATCGAAGGTCTAGGGAGGAACTGCCTGCTAGATTAGAAGAAGTAGAAAATGCAGAGGAAGAGGGCATAAAATTCAAGTTTCTCACCACTCCAGTGAAGTTTCTGGGAGATGAAACTGGCTGGGTAACTGGAATGGAATGTATCGCTATGCAGCTTGGAGAGCCCGATGAGTCGGGGCGAAGAAGACCCATTCCTATAGAAGGTTCCGAGTTTGTCATGGATGTTGATACTGTGATAATAGCCATAGGGCAAACTCCAAACCCAATAATTCAGCGAACTACTAAGGGACTGAAAACCACAAAGTGGGGTACTATAGTGGTTAATGACAAAACTGGAAAAACCACCCGGAAAAGGGTTTATGCAGGCGGAGACGTAGTCAGCGGTGCAGCAACTGTTATCAGCGCTATGGGAGCTGGAAAGAAAGCTGCACGCAGTATTCACAGGTATTTACTCAGAAAGAAACGGTTGCAACAACGCAAGAAATCATAAGGTGAAGAACTAGAAGCATAGAAGAGGGAAAGTTTAGAAGTATTTCTGAACGTTCTTTATCGCTGCAACCGTTAGCTTAACAGTGTTTTCCAAGTCTTTGAGACTGAGTAGTGATGCGGGACTGTGAATGTAGCGGGTTGGAATGGATATCACTCCGCTGGGTACACCTTCCCTGCTCAAAGAGATTCTAGCAGCATCTGTAGTGCCACCTAATCCTGTTTCTAATTGGTATGGAACCTTGTTCTGCTCTGCCGCGTCAATCAGCCACTTCAACACTTTTGGATGGGTGATTAAACCTGAATCTGTCACAGTTATGGCAGGACCCTTTCTCATTTTTATATGAGTTTCCGACTCTTGCACTCCGGGGGTATCGCCAGCCACTGTTACGTCTAATGCCATGCCTACATCAGGTTGCAACTGAAAAGCTGCGACAGTTGCCCCTCTTAGTCCCACTTCCTCTTGTATGGTTCCCACAGCATAGATCGTGCACTCGACTTCTCGTAGCCTTCTCAGGGTTTCGATTAGAATGGCGCATCCTACGCGGTCGTCAAATGCTTTTCCCATAACTGCGTCTTTTCCAACTCGAGTGAACTGGATGTCGAAGCTCACAGGGTCTCCGACGCAAACTCCCATTTTTTGAGCGTCTTTCTCGTCGGTTGCTCCAATGTCAATGAAAAGGTTGTCTGCCTCCATTACCTTTTTCTTTTCCTCTTCTTTGAGTATGTGAGGTGGTTTAGCTCCAATGACTCCTCCAAGTGGTACCTTGCTCGTGTGATCCAATGACTCCTCCAAGTGGTACCTTGCTCGTGTGAACTATAACCTTTTGTGCAATGAGAATTCGATCGTCGATTCCACCGATCTTTGTGAACTTCAAGAATCCTTCTTTTGTGATGGTTTTAACCATAAGTCCGATTTCGTCCATGTGAGCCGCCAGCATAACTGTTGGCGCATTCTTCTTTCCCTTCCTAATTCCGATGATGTTTCCAAGCTTATCCTCTTTAACTTCATCCACGTGGGGCTTCAACAGTTTTTTCATTAAAACTCTAACTTCTTCTTCTCTCCCCGCCACTCCGCAAGTGTTGGAAAGTTTTTCTAAAACGTCTACTAACTTCACAAGAATTCCTCCTACACCTAAAACCTTCACAAGAATTATATAAGAATATGTTTACCTTTTGTCACGACGTGCGTTTGCACGCGTCTCAAACTAAACATTGGATGTCGTCACTGTACACCGTTACTTTTTTATCAGGTGTTTTGGAAGGCAATAAAGGAGAATGAAATTGGTTAAAGTTCTTGAAGAAATAACACTTGATTCAAAAATAGATAAGGACATTAAATGGGTAATACAACTCGTAGAAACTGAAGGCGGTAAAAAAGAACTCGCGTTTGGTTATTACAGAGAAGGTGAAAAAGAACTTAATGGACCATTTACGCCTGTCGTTGGCGAATTCGAAGAATTGTTAGCCGAACACAAGGATTCAAAAATCGTAAAGAATTATCTTAAATCCACTATTGGTTTCTTTAGCAAACATTTAGACACATAAACTCTGTGAAGCCACAAGATTAATTATCCCGTATTCTATGTGCACGAAATCTTTACTTGCAATCTATGTAAAGCCGTAAAAACTTCACTATCGTAGAGTTTGGAATCCTTTTTTTCTTCAATGTTTTCGCTAAAAGCCACAAATCTGCAACTTCTTCTATTTCCATTGGCATACCCTCTCACATCGCTACAGTTTACCATATGCTTCAGAATATTTAATGCAACGCTTTTGAACACTCTTACAAAGCCGCGTTCAAAATTTTGTACAATGTGCACGCGGAAAAACGATTTTCCTATATAAAAATACTAGTATACTCGATATAACCGTCTCTTAATCTGCCACAATTTTTCTGCTAATTCCTCTATGTAGGCTCTCTTCTCCAATCTGATTTTCCACCGTTCAGGGATTGTTTCAATTCCACCGTATGCTCCGCTGATGGCACTGGTAATCTAATTGATATCAATAAACGGAGACTTTAGCTACTCCTTCTATTTTCAGGAGTTTCGGAATCAGCTTGCCTGGAAGCTTTCTGTCCGCTATCAACGTTAGTTTGGGTTCAGGACTGAGCTCTGGATCATCTGTTAAAGCTTGACGAATGCTTATTTTCTCCTCTGCTATGATTGAAGCGGCTTTAGCTAGTATCCCAATCGTTTTTTAGAGAGAGTCCCGCCGACCTCATGTGAATGAAAATGAGTCTAAGTTCATCGTTTGTTTGAATCATCTTTATGGTTTCCACAACTGTTCTTCGGTCGACTTTTGCGACGCGAGCTACCTTCAAAACTGGAACCTCAATCTCGTTACAGTAAATTTTTCCATTCTTTATGCTTAACCCATTCTCTACGAAAACTTTAGCTACTGAGAGGCGTTCTGGATATGCTTTGAAGTATTCTGAAGTTTTTCTCCACACTGTTTATCCCACACTTCCAAGTACAATTCTGTACACGTAAGGTTTAAATTTTAACGTCAGTCACTAATAATGCACTTATGTAACAAAGATATCCCATACAAAAAGGTGAAAAACGTATGCCATCTAGAAAAATATTGTTAGACGAAGAAGAAATACCTAAACAATGGTACAACATTCTACCAGACCTTCCGAAACCACTGTCACCCATTATAAATCCAGCTACCCGAGAACCCGTAAAACCTGAAGAAATAGCACCTCTGTTCCCAATGGAATGCCTAAAACAAGAGATGAGTCAAGAACGCTGGATAAACATACCTGAAGAAGTACGCGACGTATACCGCTCATGGAGACCAACACCACTCTACCGAGCAACCAAACTTGAAAAGGCTCTGAAGACGCCCGCTAAAATTTATTACAAATATGAAGGAGTGAGTCCTCCGGGAAGCCATAAGCCGAACACTGCTGTGGCTCAAGCTTATTATAACCGGAAGGAAGGAATCCAGAGACTGGCTACAGAGACTGGAGCTGGTCAATGGGGCTCTGCACTGGCATTTGGTTGCATGCTGTTTGGAGTGGACTGCACGGTTTACATGGTTAAAATAAGTTATGATCAAAAGCCCTACAGAAGAGTTATGATGGAAACTTGGGGAGCTAGTGTCTATCCTGGGAGTCTTGGAATAGCAATAAGTGAAGCTGTTGAAGATGCGGTTACACATGATGATACAAAATATGCTATTGGAAGCGTGCTTAACCACGTTCTTTTACATCAAACCGTTGTAGGTTTAGAAACTCAAAAACAGTTAGAATCAGTGGGTGACTATCCAGACGTGGTCACAGGATGTATCGGTGGAGGCAGTAGTTTCTCAGGTTTGTTCTGGCCTTTCTACTATGATAAAGTCTCTAAGAAAGCTCCTAAAAACGCAGAGTTCATAGCAGTAGAATCTACAGCATGCCCATCGGTAACAAAAGGATACTACATGTACGATCACGGAGACACGGCTAGACTAATTCCTTTAGTTAAAATGCACACGCTTGGTCACATGTTCATACCTGCGCCCATTCACGCTGGTGGCCTCCGCTATCACGGAATGGCTCCAACGCTATGCTTATTGAATGAAGAAGGAACTGTGGAGACTAGAGCCTACAACCAAGTTCAAGCGTTTGAAGCAGGAGCGCTTTTCGCTAGGACTGAAGGGATAATACCGAAGAAAAAGGTAGAAGAGTCCATGAGAAAGCTTATGGAGCTTTATCCGTGGATTAAGAACATGTAACCAGAATTCAAACATTTCTCCCTTTTTTATTTTTTCTTTGTTCCTTCATGTACGAGAGCCTTTAGTTTTTGTAATCTATATTTGTGGTTCATAAGGTATTTTTAATTGGAGACGAAGAGAGATATGATTAACATGAGATACAAGAGGAGTCTATGATATGAAAAAAGTTCCTACCGGCGTTGAAGGCCTTGATAGCATGTTGGGGGGAGGTTTGCCGTTTGGTCGTTGTACACTGGTCTGTGGCGGACCTGGGTCTGGAAAGACGACGTTTGCTGTTCAATTTTTATGTAATGGTGCAAAGAAGTATGGCGAAACAGGTTTGTATGTATCTCTCGGTGAAAGTCCGGCCCATCTTAGGGAGAATATGACCAGTTTTGGCTGGGATATTGAGAGACTGGAAAAGGAAGACAAATTAGTAATAGTTGATGCTTCTCCAATTCGAACCCTTCCTGGAGAGGTTAAGATTGGAGAACTCAACATTGGAAAACGAGATTTTAGTATGCTTAGTTTGATAGAAGGTATAAGAAACAGAGCTGAAGAAAACCATGTGAAACGTATTGTTATTGATCCGATCACTACTCTGATGCTTCAATATCCAGATGTTATTGAACGGCAGAATGCTATACTAGACTTGATGGAGGCAATCACAGAATTAGGCATTACTAGTTTAATGACAACGGAACTTCGAGCAACTAGTCTTGAAAGACAGGTGCAGGCCGAAGAATTCCTATCACATGGAGTCCTAATTTTTCATACCTTTACAGAAAATGGGAGAACTATTAGGGCTGTTCAAATTGAAAAGATGCGTGGGGTTGCTCATGACCATGAGCTTAGACCATATAAAATACAGAAGAACGGCATCGAAATATTTTCAAAGGAAAAATTAATCAACAGAACATAAAATCAATAGTCGTTTCAATCTTATTTTGTGCTTTTAGACCATCCTTTTGGAGGGAACAAGACTAATCCTCTTTCCGGTTTGATTTCGAATGATATCCAAGAATCAACAAAATTTTTTCCTCTCAATTTTTTGATTCGAAGTTTTCTTGAAATTTTCCCATCCACCTCACGAACATACAACTGGATAATACAGTCAGTGACTTCTTCTAACTTGCTCATGAGTTCTGACGGGACTGTTCCTTCGCCTATGGTGAAGAAGAAAGCGCCATTACCGCCCTTTACTCTTGCGCTGCGGTCCTGTAAGAATTCAATAACTTCTGAAGGTTCAAGGCGTGTGAAGAGGGGAGCTGTAGAGTCTAGGAAGACTTTGGGTGATTTCTGCTTGACTTGGCTCATAGCTGTGGATATTGCGATGCCGAGGTCTGAAAACGAGAAGGGTTGTTCAACAAAATTCTCTTCCTTGCTGGCTACACCTGCCATAGCTGAATAACCGTCTACGAATTTTAAGATGTCCCGTTTTTCGTATGTTGATGTGTCCCAGTTGAAGTTTTTCATGTTTTTCCGCACTTCGTCTGGGAAGGAGTCGTAGGCAACGTAAATGCATGGTTTTTCTTTGCTGAGATAGGTATGGGCTAATTGTTGGCAGAGAACGCTCTTTCCAGAGTTCGCGCCACCAATGATCATTATTGAATACGCATCAGGGATGCCTCCGCCCGTTATTTCATCAAAGAAATCGAAACCTGCTGCTTTTGGGCCTCTTTTCTTCCAAAAAACTCCTGCGACGAGGAAGCATACAGCTCCGAGGCTTATGGGAAGAATATAAGGAAGTACTGGTGTCCAGTCGAGTGGTTGTTGGATAGTTTCGCTTTTGACTCTGAGGGTTAGGTCGGCGTTTGTATTGTCGTCTGTGCTGGTTTCTCCTTGAACTGTGCTTGCTTCAGCTTTGATTGTATAGTTAGTATCTGATGTCACTCCCGCAGTGTTCCAAATGAAAGTTAAGGTTTTGCTTGCGCTTGGAGCGAGGTCGGTAACGGTTTGTGTTCCGATGACATTGTTGTCGTAGTAAAGGGTGACATTGAAGGTTTCGGTAAAGTCCCCCTCATTCTTTACGACTACTGTGATGTTGACTGTTTGACCGAGATTTACTTCGGTGGCTGAGGGGGTAACACTGATTATGCTTACGTCGTGGATGTTTACTGGAGTCGTTTGAACAATAATGGATTTGTTTTCAGTGTCGCTTAGTCCTTCACTGTCGGTGATTGTTAGACTTACATTGTAGTTTCCTGCCGTCGTGTAGGCATGGGCAACAATTGCCCCAGTATCGTTTGTTCCATCTCCAAAGTTCCAGTAATAATTGGTTATGGTTCCACCGTTAGGTGTTGAAAGTGAAGCGTTGAAAATTATTGCCTCGGCAACAAGCGGGTTCTCAGGTGAATAGGTAAAGCTGACTGTAGGATAGTTTATGAGGTTTACCGGTTTAGTTTCAATGTCCCATAGGCCCTCGCTGTCTGTAACGTTCAGTGTTACATCAAAAATTCCAGCTGTCATGTAGTTGTGATATGCAATAGGATCTGTTTCGGTGATTTCAGTTCCGTATTATGGTTCCGCCGTCTGGTGTTGACAATGACGCATTGAAAGTTATGTTTTGGTTGACTAAAGGAGTTGTCGGCGAGTAGGTGAAAGAGGCTACAGGAAATTCTGCAATTGGTATGATTTTAGATTCAGTATCCCACAGTCCTTCAGTGTCAGTAACATTTAACGTCACGGGGTAATTTCCAATCATTGTGAAGTCATGATACGTGATTGGGTCAGTTTCTGTGGTGTTAGTTCCGTCTCCGAAGTCCCAGAAATAGGTGGTTATGGTTCCACCGTTAGGTGTTGAAAGTGAAGCGTTAAAGGTCACGGTCTCGCCAACGGTGGGGTTTCCAGGTGAATAGGTGAAGGAAGCGAATGGATGTTTCACAATTGTTATGTTTTTTGATTCGATGTCCCATAGTCCCTCACTGTCGGTGATGTTCAGGGTTACGTTGTAAGTTCCTGATATCGTGTAGTTGTGATGTGTGACAGGATTATGGTTCCGCCGTCTGGTGTTGACAATGACGCATTGAAAGTTATGTTTTGGTTGACTAAAGGAGTTGTCGGCGAGTAGGTGAAAGAGGCTATTGGATATTTGGTTACTGTAATTAATTTAGACTCGGAGTCTGTTAAGTTGTCGTTGTCAGTAACTGTTAAGGTAATGTTGTAGGTTCCAATTGACGTGTAGTTGTGAGTAGTGATAACGCCTGTTCCGTTGTTTCCGTCTCCGAAATCCCAGTAGTAATTGGCAATGTTTCCGTCTGGGTCATAGGAGAGCGATGCATCGAGAGTTATGGTTTCTTTAACTATGAAGATTTCAGGTGAATAGGTGAAAGAGGCTGCAGGAGGCGATTTCACAACAACGTAAATTAACTGATTCTCTGGTGCTGTATCTCCTTTATCGCTCGTTATTGATGTATTTACAGTGAAATTGTAGATGCCGGGAGTTTGAGGAGCAGTCACATTGAACTCTATGTAGTTCTGAGCCATAGACTGGTTAACAGAATAGAGATTCACATCGCTGTTTAGGTCCCATTTTAACCTATCTTTGCCATCAATGGAGAAGTACGTTATCGTTTCGGCATAAGGATTGTAGGCTGAGGCAGACACGTAGCTCCACGCAGAAGGAAGCGTGATGTTAACCGTAGCGAAATCTATTTTATTAGCACCCCTACTTGAGGTGATCGGTATTAACCTAACCCTGGCGGTTACTCCAAGATTTATTGTTCTATCCTCATTGAAGAGCCACTGTGGATTTGGATGAGTTTGATTCTCGTCATTAGGATCCGTTGCCAAATTGAAATCCGCTCGAAACACCGTGCTAACAGCATCGTCAGTTCCCCCATGCGTGGAGTACACGGGCGAAGAGACCCATCGATTCCCATCATAAGCTTCCACGTAATACGTCGCCGACATGGATAGGCCACCATTGTTAGATTTAGTAGGCACCTCAATCCACGTTACAACAATTTTTCCAGCAGATACAGTAACTGAGACACTGTCAGCTGGGTACTCCCACTTAGCCCAAGAAGGTATTTGACCAGCTGTTCCCGATGCGGTGGGCAAACCTGAGAAATACCTAGAATCGTAGCATCTAGCCGCCCTCATTGAATCGATCAGTTTTTCACTTGAGTTGTACCACCACCTTAGTCCAGTGACAACAATACTTTCGTTTGTGGGATTGTAAAGAACAGCTTGATAAAACCATCCACCGGGATCAATATCATCTAACCTAACAAAGCTCGCAGCCTCAGCAAAAACCAGCAAACTCGATGCTGGTGAGCTAACTGTCACATTTTTTGTAGTAGAATCTATCTCTGCCTCACTGTCCACTATGATTAAACTCACTGAAAAAATCCTTTCCTCTGTATATTGATGTGTTGTAACCGGATCGCTCTCTACCACCAAAGGCGTGCCATCGCCAAAGCTCCAAATGTAACTTTCAATGGTTCCACCGTCAGGTGTTGAAAGCGAGGCGTCAAAGGTCACCATCTCGCCAACGACCGGAGCTCCAGGCAAGTATGTAAAGTCGGCAACAGGAGCGCCAGGACTCGCCAGCGAAGATTGAAATACAAATGGAAGAAACAGCATCATCACTAACATAAACAGGTAAACAATCACTTTACGTGATGATGGCACTGGAAGATTCATCTTTTTTCACTCAACATTTATTACGCCAAAAGGACCGTAAGCACGGACACATCGAATCTGGTGAACATAGAAGAACAACGAACGCGCTTTTACATCCAGCTGTCTAGTGATTTCACCTCCTAGCATTTCTAAACCGCGGTTTCCAGACAATCAACAATCATTTAGTCTCCATTGAAAAAAGCATTATGAAGCAACAATTATGATTAAAAACCAATAAACTGCCAAAAAACGTCAAAGACAAAACAAATGTAACTAACATTCACTTAGTATGGCGCCGGGAGTAGGATTCGAACCCACGCGGTCCAACAGGACCACAGGCTTACTTGCTAAGAACAATGCCCCAGACAAAAGCGCTCTTTCGTTTTCCTTTTACAGAATCAACATTTTTGCCGATTACAGTTACTTTTTTACTCGCTTTTAGATCGTCCAGATGCCGCTTGACCGTTGAGCCAGATAAACCTAGTTCATAGGATAATTGTCGAACCGTCTTAGGTTCTTGTTTCAGAGAGGCCAGTATCTTTCTTTTGACTACGCCTTGTGGATACTTTGGTCCTGTATAAAGGGGTCGTAGCAGATGCTTGAAGGCAATATCTCTGATCTTATCTGGAAGTGGACCAATTTTTTCATATAATATCGATCTTGCTTCGGCTTTGATTGTAAAGCTATATTTGGTCTGATTTAGCGCCCGTTTGGTCCTGAATATATCTGCTAGGTTCCAATTCTTAGCGATGTCAAACAGATATCGGGCAGTCTCCTCATCGTTGTAGAAGATCTCGATTTTGTTCGTTAAAATACTGCCTTCATCAAGTAGAGCCTGTCCTACAATGGCGTACGCTAACTCTTCGTTTTGTAACGCTTTTTCCTTTAGGTTTAGCATTGTTCTTTCGCCTCAAGGCCTGCGCATTATCCGCTCTGCCATCCCGGCAACCGAATAAAATGCAGAAAAAGTTTAAATCACAAGTTTCACGAAGTGTCATCGTTACTCTCAAAGGAAGATGAAACTTGCCGTGAAATGTCAATACTGCAACAAAGAAGTTGCTTTACCATTCAAATGTCCCTTCTGCAACCAGTTTCACTGTAGTGAACATCGACTGCCCGAAAACCATAAGTGTCCTGAATACTGGAGAGCCAAAGCTCCACGTGAACAACCGCCAACAATCGTTGTAGGCGAAGCTGAAACAGCTCCATTTGAGTACACAGTCTCTTATACACCACCGATACCCAAACTTTTTCAGTTCAGTTCCATCGAAATACGGCACCTAGCTCTTAGCGCCTTGCTGGTCATGGCCGTCGGACTATCAATCGCCGTGTATTGGTCGCTGGAAATTCCTAAAACACCAGAAGTCTTGGTAACTCTTGCAATAATATTCGCCTTAACATTTCTTTTGCACGAGCTCGCCCATAAATTAACAGCCCAACACTTCGGTCTGTGGGCAGAATTTCGATTAACCTTATTTGGAGCACTTATCACTACGCTTTCAATTTTTCTTCCATTATTCAAAATCGTTTCGCCTGGCGCAGTAATGATCGCAGGCTCCATAGATAGCTGGACCTCTAACCAACATAACGCTCTCAACCATAATCCTCACGTTCGCTTTGTATCCATTAGGTCAAAGCATTCAAACAGTTGCAATGTTGAGCGCAGCTTGGAACGCGTGGATAGCCTTAGTTAACCTTATTCCTTTTGGACTGTTGGATGGAGTGAAAGTGTTAATGTGGAACAAAGCTGTTTGGAGTACAGCGTTTATCGCGTCTATGGCTTTAACAATTTTCACTTTCATCCATTTATCTTGATTAGCCATAAACTTTTGTACTCCAAGACAGGAGATACTTATGGTATTATTGGGGGAAACCTATGAGACTGGATTCATCAGTCAAAAATAAATATTCCACGTTAACGATCGGCTACGCTGTCGTGCGAAACGTGAAGGCTGAACGAATCGTGAGTGAATTAGAGAAAGAAAAAAGACGTGTCATTGATGAGGTTAGAGAGGAATACGCTTCCATTCCTATGCTAGAAATTTCAGAGATTAAACAGTACCGAGAGTTCTACAAGTCCATGAACGTGGATCCCACTAAAATACGGCCAGCCACTGAGTATTTGTTTCGAAAAGTGCTTGCAGGAAAGTTCCTTACTATCAACAACCTCGTTGATTCCTGTCTCTTAGCCTCTGTGAAACACTGGGCGATCGTCAGCGTTTACGACTTAGATAAAATGAAGGGCGCCCCAACAGTGATTCTTGCGAAAGGAACTGAAACTCTTCAATTAATTGACGGGAGGAATGTTATGCCAGCAGTTGGAGAAGTCCTTCTGCGAGATGATAAAAAGATTTTAACAGCCTACACGTTGGGAGATGCTAAGGCTACAATGGTTACTCCACAGACCAAAAATGTGTTGATGATTGCTTGGAACGCTCCAGGAATCAGTCGCCAACGGGTAGAAGACGCTTTAAGTGCAGCTATTGACTATGCAAAAAGATTCTGTCAAGCAACTGTCGAGAAAAGCGAAATACTTACTTAATTAAGAGAAGGAATGGAACGCACGCAACGCAATGTTTGCAGTTCCTAAGAAAAAAGATAAGTATAAGAAACCAAACCAGCTTCTTGAGACACTGACTCACGGAGGAGTCCAAATCTATGAACGATGAAAAGGGAGTAGCAGAATTATTGAGAAAAGCGGGGTATCCCGAAAAAGCCATAGATTACTACGTGAGGAAACTGAATGTTGGTGTAATTGAAGGCGCGGAGGCTGTAGATTCTTTCACGGGTTTCTGCGGAGATAGCATGAGACTATACTTAAAGGTTGAGAATGATGTGATAAAAGATGCTAAGTTTCAAGCCATAGGTTGTGCAGGAGCCTTTGCATCAGGCTCTGCCCTCACAGAGATGGTTAAAGGAAAGACCCTAAAAGAGGCTGAGAAGATAACAGAACATGACGTGATAAAAGATTTAGAAGGGCTTCCAGGACCTAAAATCCACTGCGCCCGCCTATCAGTGGACGCGCTCAGAAAATCCATTGAAAGCTACATGAAACGGTAATTTGTAAGTTTTTTCTTATAGTTTACAGAGACAGAGCAAGATATGGAATCATATCGAAAAGTGTTTGGATAAAAACAATACTCCCCTAAACTCCTTTCTTTTTTTACTATATTTCTTCTAATAGAGATTTTAAGTAATAATTTAGCTTGCATAATGTTTATCATCTTGAAAGTAATCTGATTCCGAACATTATGAATCCTAAAGAAGTTCTTCTGAAAGAAATGCTTGAAAAGATAGGAGACAAGATCAGCGAACAAACCATCTCTGAGAATATAAGTCATTTTCTCAAGAGTGGTAACATGTTTCTGCTTTTTGAAGTGATGAGTCTAAAAAAAGAAATTGAAAGAATCAAGGAAGATATTAAATCAATCAAAGATACCTAGAAGTCAATAATCCCGAAGTCTATCTATTTTTTTGGTTCTACTATGACTCTTTCATTTCTCGGGTTTTGTAGTTGTTTACTGGTGTTTCATCATTTGCAAAAGAATCGGTGGAATTATTCTTTTTAAAACAGATTAGTTTGAAATAAAATTGCTACGATTTCTGAATCATAAGTGACAAGTAACAAGCCTTATTTCAATGTTCAACCTTTGTGTGGTTAATACTGAAGACTCTCAAATCTCGAAGAACTAAGCAGTTTGTGTAGAGGGATAAACTGTTGGAAACAGAACAAAACAAGAAAGCACTTAGACAAAATCTTGATGTATCTTTTGCCATAGATTACGAGTTGTGGGAAGAAGTTACAAATAGGATGCACAAGAAAAAATTGACATTGTCCGAGACAATGACCAAAGCATTGAAAGAGTATTTCAAAATAAGGTAGCATGTTATCGCTGGTGTTCTACTCTACGCTATGTTTTCTTCTGCAGACTGTGACTGCTAGTAGTGTTGATATCATAAGTAGAAACTGTGTCTTGACTATTCTCAGCTCTTTGCGGGTTGTCTATGTCCTCTACTTCGCAACTCATAAGATACTATAGAAGAAAGTTAGATGAATTGAGGTGTAAATAAACTACTATCTCGGTCCTCGTGCACAAGCATGAAATACTCTGCATCCAAGCCCAAATGCGACTATCAACATGGCTGCACTTGCGAAGAAGGGAGCAGCTGGTCCAGCAAACTGAAAGAGAGAACCTCCGATTAGAGGGCCTGGAACGGTTGCAATGCTTGCTACCGAGTTTGCAACCCCTAAAGTGCCTCCTTGCTCATTTGCAGGGGTAATTTTTGAAATGAAGCTAGGTACAATCGTTCGCATTATTCCGCTGCCAGAAGCTATCATCGTTAATGAGAGCATAAAAATTGCAATGTTTGGAATCAAAGGCATCAGAAATATTCCTACCATCATCAGCAGAGGTCCGAATGCTATTAGCTTTTCTTCGCCAAACTTCTTAGCCAGCCTCCCAATTACCACACCCTGCAAGATGATTTGGACAGCCCCAATATACATGAAGAAATAGGACATCTCAACAGACCCAAATCCGAAAAAGGCTACACCAAGAAGAGGTACAATTACAGGTATGGCAGAGAAGGACAGGAAAACGATGAAGAAAATCATCAAAACAGCCCCTATCAAGGGTTTTGCAAAAGCAGCTAGTATCTTATGGAAAAAGCTACTGGTGGATCTAGGTGACGACAGAAGCCTGGAACTTTCTTTCTTAAGTGATTCTGGGAGGAAGAACAAAACAAACAGAAGGTTTACCAAGGTCAAAAATACAGCAGCGAATCCAGGTGCCGAAAACCCATAAACACTTAGGAACCCTCCTATTGCAGGCCCTATTATAAAGCCTGCTCCATGAGCAGCACCCACCTTACCTATTCCAGATGCTCTTTCCCTTTTACTAGTGATATCAGCGATGTAAGCTTGGGCTACTGCAGTCTCAGTAGCCAATCCAGCAACGATCCTAGATAGGAGAAGTATGTAATAGGAGTTAGCAATTGCAAACAGGGCGAAACTTGTTACTGAAGTCAAGATGGATATTATAAGAACTGGTTTCCTTCCCACATTATCCGATATTCTCCCCAGTATGGGAGAAAAAATGAATTGCATTAATGAGAATGAAGCCACCAAAATACCCAAGGCAGCGGACCCTGCTTGGAAAGTTTCTGCATAGAATGGCAGAAGAGGAATTATTATTCCAAATCCTGTTGCATCTATAAAGAGCGTCATAACAATTACGAAAACAGGAGAAAGTCCAAATATTGTCTCTCTAGAGTTTCTTAGATCAGTCTTCTCATTCATTGTCCTGTTTCACTTTCCATATGTTCGTATGAGTCGGATACAGTGTTTTTATGACTTGTGTAAGAATCTTCCATCGAATTCCAGATGACCTATAATCTAAGATATTTCAACAATATTTAGAAAAAGAACAGTTGAGTAGTGTTTACTTCATCTTGCTTGAAATTCCTATACAATGAAGATGGTAGACTATCAGGCATGAAAAACCATTAAATTAAAAACCATATACGTAGCTATTATATACTTAATCAACAAAAAATCTTTCCTGGTGTACACAGTTGCAGAAGGAACAAAACGAACAAAATCTCAGGTGGCTTCTCGTAGTTTCCGTGGTATTGTTCATTTTTACAACAGGATTGCTTGGGATAATAGAGTTGTATCCTGGCTCCCCATATCTGAAGCAACACTGGAGTTTTGTAGACAAGTTCTTTTTCTACGCTCATCGTACTAACATTCTCTTTTTCGTAGCTACCATAACGACAGCTACATTATACACAACAAGTTCTGAAAAGAAAGACTTGATGTTCAAGGTTTCAATCTTCCTCTTCCAGATTTCAATGATACTGTTTGCTGTAACCCTTCTAAAACTTGTCTTCGTCTAACTTACACAGGTATGTATTCATGCATAAATTTTCAATGTTTACTTCGTCTTGATTGATACTCATATTCGATAGGACCTTCGTGTTAAAGATGAGAATTAATAGTAGTTGATTATCTCAATAGAAGTTTCTATTATTTGGTCGCAGTAATTCATTGTGTTAGTTAAATTTCCTTTCTCTTCCCCACAGGTATTCATTTTTCTTTCTTTCTTATTCCTTTTGAATTTTATCTGTTGCTAGATTATCTAGAACTGTATTACTAATATTGAAATTTTAAAATTTGAACAGATAGATAGGGTAATCTTTAGGTTATATGGCATATTCATCGTCCTTTAAGTTCAGAAAGTTGAGAATAAAATCCTAATAAAATCCCATTAGTCCATAGAACCCTTTTAGGTTGATTCAAAAAACCGATGATGTTAAAAAAATAGATTGAGAATAACCCTATAACAACCCTTTTCAGGAAGTACTATTGGGTCATAGTCTGTTCTTAGGTATTTTTTGATGAGATTTCCTTTTGATTATGATTACCCAAAGACTTTATAGGAACTACATACAGATCATTGATTACCCAAAAATAGGAGAATAAAGAAAGATGGCTAGAGTAGTCAAATGTCCCAAATGTGGTAAGCTAGGAAGTCTACAACCTAAGAAAACTAAGCATGGTGTCTATTGGAGAGTTGGACACTATTTAGGATTGAAGGGAAAGACTAGAAAGATCAAATGGTGTTACATAGGTAAAGAAATACCAGAAGTAGTAAAGAAGCAACTGATTACTCAAAATGAAATAATGATTACTCAAGAGTTTACCCAAACCAATACAGAATCAAATAACCTCAAATTAAGCTCTATTCAACAAAAGAATCCAGAGACAGAAACTAGTATTTTCTCACAGAAGTTCAATGCTTACAAAAACTTCTTCGGGCACACGAATTCTCATGATTCTCCTCATAACCCGCTCTTCAGCATCAATATCAATGAGACGTTTATGAATCCGCAACTCCCACTTATCCCATGTGGCAGTTCCCTGACCGCATGGAGTTTTTCGAACAGGCACACGTAGCTTCTTGGTGGGCATGGGGATAGGTCCCGTGATCTTCGCGCCTGTCTTGTCAGCGATGGCTTTCAGTTCTCCACAAACATTTGTGCTGGTTAATCGTATTCGTGCTTTTTTCACCATCGCTACGTGTTCTCCTTAGCGTTGCCTCTTATCCATTCTCTATGTTTTAAATACTTTTTCCCAATATCCTAGATTTAATACATATACTTTTGGAACATCTTAGGCTTTCGGAAGATCTGGACGTCGTTCATTGTGGTGAAATGCTCGAAGCCCGTTGCCGCTAGTTCTTTTGCTTCTTCTATGGTTATTGCTGTTGCCACGTCAAATTCGTCATTCTTGAATTGGACCAGATGCGTGTACTTTATGGTGTTTTGGATGCTTTTGTGGCCTAATAACTTTTGAACTAAGAGGAGGTTCTTCGTGTAATGGAAAGTCATTGTTGCTCCCCAGTGACGGAAGCTGTTAAATGTTATTGCCTTGATTCGTGGATTTTGTGTAACTCTGGCGACTCTTTGTCTTACTTTCACAAAGGAACATCGCATTGACTAGTATGAGGTGTGGAAAATTCGTTCTGAAGTTTTGGGTAAGGCATTGAGCATTGTTAGGAGCTTGTTTGAAACCTTGAGTTGTCGTTGTCCCTTGCCGTAGCAGCGGACGACGACAACTGTGCCTTTGCGAGTTCAAATCCCGCCATGTCCTTTGTAAAAAAAGGTAGGGGGGTAGGTGCTGAGTAGTAGCTATAGGCTACTACGAGTTTCCATAAGCAGGAACTCTAATCTTAGCAACACATATGCAGGTATTTGGGATTAAATTTTCCCCCCACACACAAAATATATTTGTTGATTAATTCATAGAACAAAATTGAAAAGGTGATATCATGGGAAAAACCTATGGAAAATGCAGACTTTGTAAATCAGAAAAGTTTCTTAATTATGCGGGTCTCTGCAAACGGTGTAATCAAAAAGCTGTAAGCTCAGATATAAAAGAAGAAGCTATCGAAAAACAGCAAAAATCATTGGAAGTTCAAAAAGAGAAACAAGAACAGAAAAAAGAAGAAATCATTGAAAAGCAAGTACTAGAAGAAAAAGATGAAGAAACTGCTGGTCAGGAAAAATCTGATGAAAAAGATTCAATAAATGAAAAGAGTTGAATATAAAAAATTAGATGCATATATGCGCATAGAACTTGAATTTTAACCCAACCAACTGAAAAAAGCGCGCGCAAGTGTATAATGACCTAATCGATTTTATTTAACTTCTCGATAAGGGAATACTAATATATATGCTGTACAAATATGATTTTTACGAAAAGCTCTTTAGAGCAGTGACCAAAGTGGCAAGGAAGGTTGTTAGAGTAATCTACGAGCCCAAAATCATCAAGGTGTTGGCGGATCCCGTGCGCAGAGAAATATTGCGTCAACTTAGGGATGAGCCACAGACTCAAACTCAGCTAGCTGGAAAGTTGAATCTCACCAAACCATCAATGAGGCATCATCTCCAATTGTTGCGCAAAGCGAGGCTCATCAGAATTGCGCGTACTAAGGTGGAATCCCACGGAATACTCCAAAAGTACTATGAACCAACCTCAAACTTGTTCATAGAAGATTTTGAGAAAACGCCGCCTCATCTACAAAAATACTTTCTTCAGTTCCACATAGAACGGTTACGTGGCATGCTGAGCGTTTTCCAGCTCATCGGGAAGAAGCGGGGAGAGCCAGTCAAAGTAACCTCTGATGAGCTTAAAGAGTTGGCGGAGGAAATTGCGACGCAAATGGCTAAAATTGGAAAAAAATACGAAAAAACGGGGGCAACCATATCACAATCTATAGCGAAGCACTAAAAGAGGTTATGACCGGAAGCAGATGGAAGGACTTTTTGATTTGATTGTTCCGACTGAGAATAAGATCCCCGAAGGCGATCCTAAGCGATTGATCGGTGGTGTATGTAAGTGAATAAGATTGCTTGGGCTATGGCCATAATCTTGACCATTGTGGCCATAGGTACAATCACCTATTTCACAGCGCAATGGGGCATTTTTCAAGAGCTAGGAAGTTTAGATTTTGTTTCCTCTGAAAACATTATTCTGGTCTTGAAGGTGGTCATCGTTTTAGTCGGGGCGATTGTCGCCGATCGAGTGGTTAGACGAGCGATCAAGCGGTATTCTAAAAGGATAGGGTTGGTGAAACACATAGAGAATATTTTCAAATTAATCGCGCGAATAATCATCTTTGCCGCAGCTATAACTATCATCCTCCCAATATTCAACATAGACACAAGCGTTATTTTGAGCATCTCTGCACTAAGCGGTGCTGCTATAGGTTTCGCCGCCACACAAACCGTTGGAAATTTCCTAGCCGGATTGTACATAATGATATCCAGACCCTTCACAGTATCGGACTACGTGAAAATAGGGGACGTGGAAGGCCAAGTTAGGGAGATAACGGTTAACTACACAAAGATCTACACGCCTACCCACAATCTCATTGAGATCCCCAATAGACAGGTCCTAGACAGCCGAATCTTAAACTACTCCAAAAGGAATATAGTTGACTATACATTCAGAGTGGGGTTCCCACCCACCCTTCCCGGAGACATTACAAATACGGAGTTAGTCCAAAACTGCATTGCTCCGGTTATCGACTCCTTCCACGATAGGCACAAGGAAGTTTTTGTAAAGAAGCCTGAGCTTACCATTGCTACAGATTACATGGGTTACATGGGGAGCGTTGGACTAGACAGGCTTCAAAGAACCTTTGCTGTGAGAGTTTTCTTCAAAGAAAAGGATGTTGAAAACTTCTACAACCTACAGCCCGAACTCCTAAATGAAATAATCAAGAACTGGGACGAATACAGTAAAAAAGTCACCAAGTAGACCTTAGTTTAGAGAACGTTAACATCTTGACCCTTTCTTTCCATGCTTGGGCGCGAATTTATATCTTTGACTGATCTAAGAAATTCTCCCAAGCCTTAATATTTTGCCTAAACTTGCAGGCGTTTTCCTTTGCAAATTTAGGTGCAACAAATAGCAAAGCCCACAACTCGTTCTTATACTGCTTATGGTTCGAAGGATTGAGAGATAAGTTAATTAGAAATGTAAATGCCCACCTCACGATGAAAAGAGTTATAAATGAACGCCCAGTTTTGGCGTGAGAGTAGGCAAAACGAAAAATATCTCGTAGAACATCTATGTATATGTGTTTTTGAGAGTTTTCCCTTTGGTGACCGACTATGAAGTGGTTGTCTCGGATTCCAATTTCGTTTTTGTCAAGAAAACTTTTTAGATCCAATGCATATGCATGGTCTTCCCCTCTCGCCACCCAAGGATCGAAGGGGAGAACGTAAAAGATTTTCTTGCTCAGAATAAGCGCACCCCCTAACATGTGAGGAGGCATTATTTCGAATCGTGCTTTTCCAGCTACGAAAGATTTCCTGAGAAACGCATCCATCCCCCGAAGAATTCTAAGGGCTTTCTTTGAAATCCGATGTTCAAAAGTTTTTTTCTGTTTGCATACCAAAAGATCCTTGTAAAGCCCAGCGACTGCAACAATTCTTCTTTGGTTTAATTTCGTTTCGATTAATCTAAGTTGACTTCTTAGTTTTTCTGGGTAGAGAATTAAACAGTCGTCATCTAAGAAAAAAATGATGTTTGGATTGAAGAATTTCACTGCACAATAGATACCTAGGTTCCTTGCCGGAGAATAAGGCGCAAACCATAGTGGTCGACCCTGGTTTCATTTCACCTCGCTCAAAGAACCGTTCCACATAGCCACAAAATGGAGGGTATAACCCCGTACAATTTTTTATGAAGCGTTTCTCATTGAAAGTCAAATTTGTTTTTTCTAGAGTCTTTTCAACCTGCCTTCTTGCTTCAAGAGAGCTAAGTTGTTTAAATGATATTGAATGTGACTGAAGGAAATTTTTAGTCTGGAGAAAATTGTTGAAGTTACTGTCGTCTATGAAAACGAGAGAGAAGGAGTCTAACCTTGCCTTAAGAATTGAATTTATTAGATGTTTTATCATTCGAGGACGATTTTTAGTTATGATAATGAATGTAACGTTCAAGGGTAATCATTCTACTGTAATCACTTTAATCAATATAGTAATAACCCTAGTCAGTTGAAAGTGTGCTTCAATGCACAAAAGTCACTTCAGCGATATTTTATGTGCACAGGAAAACTTTGCTGTCCTATCCAGTTTTCACTTTCCTAAACGCACGAATTTCTTCGATAAAAACGCATAAATCTCTTGCTTAAGAAGATGGAAGTGGTCATACATTCAGATAGTAATAACTTTAATCAAAAATTGGTGTAGTAAATTTGCGAATAGTCTATATTCGTTCCTCTTTACATACTGGTTCTGGGCTAGTTAGTCATATAGTGGAAATTGCCAAGAGAGTAAAGCGTGCTGGAAATGAAGTTGCCATTATTTGTCGCGAAACTGAAATTAAGTCGAAAAATCCCCCAATCTATGAATTGAAGTTTGGAGGGGACGGTATACCCTTCTTACGAAATCTCATTTTTCCTTTCAGAAGTCTAAAAGTATTAGAGAAGTTTGACTTAATACATACCCAGTATCATCCGGATATTCTTGTAGGCAACACTGCAACCAAGTTTTTGAAAAAGCCACACGTGTTTACCTATCATGGTTTTGCTCCAATAAGAGCATGGCATATCTATAAGCAAAGACTGAAGATGATAAATCACAGAATTGAAACTTTTTTAGCCCTTCATTCGAAAGTGCATAAAATAATCACCGTGAGCCATTTTTTGAAAGAAGAGTTGGTAAAAAGATACTTTGTCAAAGAAGAAAGAATTCAGGTTATCTATAACGGTGTAGATACGGAACGGTTTAACCCTAACGTAAACGGGAACAGCATAAGAAAGATTTACAAATTAGAAAATTGTCCAGTTGTTCTGTATCTTGGTAGGCTGGCGCCGTATAAGGGTGTACAGTTCTTAATTGAGGCGATTCCAGAGGTTTTAAGAGAATTGCCTGAGACTAAGTTTTTGATAAGCGGGGCTATGCGTTACGATATAATTGATCTAAGTCGACTGATAAAGAGTTTAAAGGTAGAAAACTCGGTTGTTTTCACCGGGTACGTTTCTGATCGAGACATCCCTAACCTTTATGCTTGTTGTGACGTGTTTTGTTATCCCAGTCTCTGGGAAGGATTTGGACTAACACCAGCGGAGGCACAGGCTTGTGGGAAACCAGTAGTTGCGTTCAATAATTGCGCCCTGCCTGAGGTTGTTAAAAATAGACGCACAGGGTTGTTGGTGGAACCAAGAAACGTTAAAGCACTCGCAGAAGCACTAATTCATCTCTTGTATGATAAGGAGCGCCGCATTCGTATGGGATCAGAAGCTAGAGAGATGATGTTACGGCTTTTTTCTTGGGATAAAGCTGCACAACAGACGTTGCAAGTTTATCATGAGGCTCTTTCATGAGATGGCTAGCTGTTTTAGATATGGACGGAACCATTTTGGAGCGCCGTACAGTGGATGTGTTATGTGAGAAGTTAGGTCTCACTGAGAGGTTGAAAGAAATCGATAGAAAATTCAAGTCTATGGAAGCTTATGAAGTTAGTGCGAGAATTGCGAAGTTGTTTTCTGGCGTTAAAGCTTCGAGAATGGAAGAGATTTTTGATACCATGGCTTTTGTGAGGGGCGCAAGAGAATTTGTTGATTTTCTTAAGTCGAGGGAGTTTGTGACTGCCATAGTAACCGATTCTTACGTGTTTCTGACGTCTAGGCTTGCTCGTAAACTGGGCATAGACGCTGTGAGAGGCAACGAGTTAGAGTTCATTAATGGGGTTGTAACGGGCAAGGTTACTATGCCGCTTGGATGGAAAGAAGAGGGACAAGAAAATTGTCAGAGAAAAGCCGTTTGTAAACTGCACGCGATGAATAATCTTATCAGAAAATATTCAATACAAGACAATAAAACCTTGGCTGTAGGTGACTCCCATAACGATTTCTGCATAATTCAGAAAGCCCGAGTGGGAGTTGCTTTTAGGCCTAAAGATGAATCGATAGTAAAGGTGGCGGAAGTAGTTGTTCGCACAGATTTTTACGACTTAATAGAGTGGTTAAAAGACTTTTTAGATAGGTTGAACAAATAGTTTGAATGGTAGAAAATGTTTTCGAAAGAAAGTAAAGTGTTAGATTTGAGCGATTATCGAAGGTTCGAATTTGGAGATTGCATAAAAGAAAAATTTAACACTTCTGTGTTGGATGAGGGTGGATTATCATCTCCGTTGTCTATCTCTCTTGTTATTCCCACAAAATTTGAGACTGAAGATATTCTAGAAATAGAAGAAGATACATTGCACCAGATTCTGGCGCAATGTAGCGAGTTGGTTGACGCTGGTCACTTAGATGAAATAATAATTATGGGTGCCACACGAAAAGAAGGAGGAGAACCCGATTTTAGTGTCCTCCAAAAGGTGGTGAAAATTGCTTATGAAGAACTCGGACTTTTTAAGGAACAGATTAATTTGCTTAACAAGTACAGAAGTCAAAATGAAAAAGCGAAAAGAGGATTTATAGATTTCTTCTTGAAAGTAGTTCATCAATTTGACGGAAACTTACAAAAAGTGCTTGCAAAATATGGTGTATTTGGTGCCACTGGCTATTTCGGCATGCTTCCAGGCAAAGGCTCCGGGATTTGGCTTTCAGTTCCCATTACGCAAGGGGACATCATATGTTTTGTTGATGCGGACATAATGGGCTTCAAGAAAGAAATAGTCACTGGACTTTGCCACCCCATTATTTACTCTTGGAAGGTTCAGGAAGCAGCCATAAAATTCGTTAAGGCATATTACACCAGGATAACTGTCACTAAAACGGATCCTCAAGCCACTATTTTCGGAGGACGCATCTGTCGTCTTCTCGCTGTTCCACTCTTGAAATCTATTGCGGAGACTTTTAAACTGTATCTTGGTCTAGAAAGTGTAAAATACCCTCTAGCAGGAGAGTTCGCTGTTTCCCGTGACATAATGGAACAATTGAGTTTTCCTAATACTTATGCAGTAGAAACTTCTTTATTGTTTCAAACATATGACTTGATTGGACCCTCATCGATAGCTCAACTAGATTTGGACATTTATCGGCATATTGGGCATCGATTTAAAAACCTCGAACCAATGACTTATCAGATAGTAGATTCGGTTCTCCGGGTAGTTGATGAAAAACTAGGCAGGCCGCTAACAAACGAAGAAAAAGAACAGCTGATTGTTTCATATCAAGACAATATCGACCACCTCATAGACGAGTATGAAAAAACGGCTTCCCGCCTTAAGAAAACAGCAGAAAACATCGTTTACTCCCGAGAGAACGACATAGAGAAAACACAGCTTTTGAAAAAAGTTATCCGTAATGTTTTAGCGGGAAAGTCAAAAGAAAAAAGGCCTCGTTATTTCAGTTCCCCTTCGTGGAGAAGAATAAATGAAAGAACTGGAAACTATTTCGTTCTCAAAGAGATGCTTAGGCGAAGAAGCAATCAAAGTACATGGTCCAGAT
>SMTZ1_10001381_pt1 | contig 24226 bp, 20 predicted proteins | sample DeeMarSWOR136_30_FD_25667 | JGI IMG/M metagenome (IMG submission 25667) | reverse complement strand
CTCCGGAAGAGATCATAATTGATAACCTTCCCCGGACAGAACGAATCGCAGAGGAAATTATCCTGAATTATGATCAAGCTCAGAGCTGGTACCCGAAGGATGCAAATTCAGGTAAGGGACTTTATGATTTCGTCATTATCACCCTGGATGAATTGACCTCTTCGGTGACGCCCTTGGTGAACTGGGAGGGTTCCAAAGGCAGAACCGTTGAAGTGGTGACCACCACAACGATCAACTCCAACTACACCGGCTATGATCTGGCTGAGAAGATGAGAAACTTCCTCAGGGAGAAATACCCTTCCGGTGAGTGGGGCATAGAAGACGTGCTTCTGGTTGGTCATTACGACGATGTCCCTATGCGCCGCTGCTGGCAGGATTTGGGATATGGGATGCCGGAGACTGATTTATATTATGCTGAGCTCTCCAAACCCGATAATCAGTCCTGGGACGCTGATGGGGACCATCGATGGGGTGAGAATTCTGACCCAATCGATTTTTATTCCGAGGTAAATGTCGGAAGAATTCCCTGGAGCGGCCCTGCGGATGTTCTGCATATCTGTGAAAAGTCTGTGGCTTATGAGCAGAACACCGACCCCGCATTTAAGAAAAACATTCTCCTCTTGGGCGCTTTTTTCTGGCCAGACACTGATAATGCAATATTGATGGAGTTAAAGGTTAATCAACCTTGGATGGCTGATTGGACCAAGACACGCATGTATGAGTGGGGCCACTCCATGTTCCCCATGGACCACGACCTGACGTATGTTAACGTACGATCTGTGTGGTCGTCCGGCCAGTTCGCCTTTGTCAACTGGGCTGGCCACGGCTCACCTTATTCGTCTCACATCTATTACGGCACGGGCGAAGCCTTTGCCTCGACTTCCACCTGTCCATACCTCAACGACGACTATCCAGCCATAATTTTTGCCGATGCCTGCAGCAATTCTGATACTGATTATCTTAACATTGGTCAGGCCATGCTAAAACAGGGCGGCGTTGGCTTTTTGGGTGCCACAAAGGTGGCATACGGAATGGGTGCCTGGAACGATCCGTATGATGGCTCCAGTCAGTCATTCGATTACTTCTTTACCACCTCCGTCACTTCTGGAAATTATACCCAGGGCCAGGCTCATCAATGGGCTTTGAGACACATGTATACCAATGGGCTATGGTACGCCGTAAAATATGAGATGTTTGAGTGGGGAGCATTTTGGGGCAACCCCAATCTGTCCATGTCCAATGTCAACAATCCGCCACTTATACCGGACACACCATCTGGAATAACTCAGGGAGAGCCGGCAGTAGAATATGATTTCTCAACCAGCACCACAGATCCAGAGGGAGACAACATATTCTATTTGTTTGACTGGGGGGATGGCAGCGATAGTGACTGGCTGGGTCCATACAACTCCGGCGAAGTCTGTATAGCCTCTCACACTTGGGATAATCCTGGTTTATACTATGCAAAAGTAAAAGCTAAGGATGCATACGATCACGAAAGTGATTGGTCGGATTCTTTGTCCTTGGCCATATATATCTGCGGCGACTCCAACAACGATGAATTAATCAATAGTGGAGATGTTGTGTATCTGATTGACTATTTATTCAGAGAAGGTGAAGCGCCAATTCCATTCTTGAATGTAGCTAATTGTAATGGCGATGAGATCGTAAACGTTGCAGATGTGGTCTATCTAATCGACTTCCTGTTTAAAGAAGGACCACCGTTGGGGTGCGAGTAGTCAACAGGTCGGGATTCAAATCACGACAAAAAGAATCTAAAGCCCCAATACCCGCTCATCGGGATTGGGGCTTCTTTTTTTCTCAAAAAGGTGTGAGTGTATTTGGCTTTCTACATAAAAATTCAGCGGGCCTCAATTAGATGGTCTGAAATTCTATGAGTTAAGTACCAGCCCCAATTCAAACGTTATCTATCAAAATATAAGGGAGGAAAAATGCTTTTAATTTATCCGACTCGCAATTATATTATAATATATCTTGGACGGTTTGTATTGTTTATTAGTCGTAGGAAGGTAATTTGACTATCAGCAATGTCATGAAAAAGAGAAGCAAAGACAACTTCAACGATTTGATAAAACTGATGTCAAAGCTGAGATCAGAGTATGGTTGTCCCTGGGATAGAGCCCAGACCCATAAATCTCTTTTGCCTTATTTGATCGAGGAGTCCTATGAGGCATTAGACACCATCGAAGCAAGAGATGACCAAAGATTAAAGGAGGAGTTGGGGGACTTGTTGTTGCAGATAATCTTCCATGCCCAGATAGCCAAAGAGAGAAAGAAGTTTGATATCTATGAGGTGATAGATAATCTATGCAAGAAACTGATTGAAAGACACCCACACGTATTCAGAGACAAAAAGAAATTACCTCCAGAAGAAGTGCTAAAAAATTGGGAGCATATCAAGCTCACCACCAGTAAAGCAAAGAACAAATCAGTTCTTTCTGGTCTTCCTCGCCATTTACCAGCATTGTTGAAAGCTTATAGGGTACAGGAAAAGGTAGCCAGATTTCACTTCGATTGGGAAAAGACGGATGAAATATTTTTGAAAATGGAGGAGGAGATTAAAGAATTAAAAAAGGCACGTAAGAAAGGAAAAAAAGAGAATATCGAGGAGGAATTAGGAGATATTCTGTTCTCCTGGGTCAATCTTTGCCGCCATTTAAAGATCAATCCCGAATTCGCCCTAAGAAAGACCATTGACAAATTTGTGAAAAGGTTCCATTATATTGAAACACGTCTAAAAGAAAAGAAGATTTCACTTCATGAAGCTGGTCTTCCTCTTTTGGATTCCCTTTGGGAAGAGGCGAAACGGTCAGCGGTATGAACCGTATGGTTCATACCAGCGGATTAAGGGGATAAGTTCGCTCCATCCGCTAAATTCGTTTACACCTTTTTTAAAAACTCTCTACCTACTCTGCATACTGCTTACTCTGGTTCTTTCGTGACCTGCCTATAAACCCTTTGACGCAAGTATTCAGCATCGTATTATTCAAGTGGTTGATTTACTTTGTCGATGATAAGAAAGAGGTAACAAAGCCAACGATATACACTCCCTACTTTGCGAAATAATGTGAAAAACAGATATTTCGAAACCATAAGTTTATATGATGGAAGCAATTAAGACAGGCACTCAGCATTTGGAAATTAATATTTTAAAGGAAATAGGTGCAGCCGTAAAAAGACTGGGGATGTACCCGCCAGATCATCCTGCATCCATTAAAGCAACTGAAAAACCTTTCCTCACCCTCCAGGAGATGTTTAAGGATACGGATCATGTGACCATAAGCCAGGTGGATGATAAAATCATCGTAAATGGAAAGAGTGTAACGGGTGATCTTCTGCCGGAAAGATTAAAGGAGGAATTTCAGGAGCAAAATATAAACAGTCTGAACTTTTTCAACGCTCTAACTAAGGAAGAGTTGAGTAAATTTTTAAACTTCTTCGTCAAACCTTTAGGAAAGAATGCGCCCAAGAGAAGCTTGACCGAATTTCTCGACAAGAATAGAATTCGTTCCATACAAGTGAACGAATTAAGATATGAGCTGGTCTCTGATGGTGAAATGGTGGTGAAATCCGAAGTCCTGGAGGGGGCGGATCTAAAGGTTCAAATATCCAACATCATTAAGCAAAATCCTGATCTGGTTAGAGACATTCTCCTAGATAAGCCTCTTGAGCAGGAAAGCTTCAGAGAGAAATTTGGCACCGAGGTAGACTTAGATCAGTTGGACCAACAGATTCATCAGCAGGTGAAAAATCTCACCGACGATCAAGTGCTGAGCCTTTTGGCCTCTGAACTTGAGATTACTGTGGAAAAATCCAAAGACGAGGATAAAATATCCGTGGCAAACGAGGTAGCGAACCTGTTAAACAAGCTGTTACAGGACCGAGAGAAAAAGAGACTTTTGCCGGAGGTCAAAAGGATTCTTTCTAGAAGTGGCGTCTTAGAAGAGAAGTATTTTGACTTCATCTTTGACGAGAAATGGCTTAAAAGTCAGACGGTCTTAGATGAGCTGGTTAAGCTCATAGATAAATTGGGCAAAGAAGAGGTGGATTTCGAGCGGTTTATGTTCTTAGTCCATAGGGTGATCGACTCCGAACAGGAAAAAACCAGGCTATATCCCACAGATAAGCTCCTTTCCAGTCTGGATTCGGAAAATAACGAAACTCGTCGCCTCTCGGCTTTGGCATTAAAAGAAATTTTGAGCCGTTTGATCTCAGGCAAGATGGAATATGAATTCGTATATTTAAAGGATCGATTATATGATAAGATCAAAGATCAGCAACTCCCAGCTCACATTTTTAAGGACTCTACCGAACTGATCAAGATCGTCATCTCGGAACTAATGCAAAGAACAGAATTTGCGGAGGCAAAAAAGATAATTTCTGAATATAATGCCAGATTTAAAGAGGAGGTTTCTTGCCCTGAGGAGATAAAGGAAATCGCTAAGGATTTCTTGCAAGAGGTTAGCGATGAGTCTAACCTTTCCCTTTTGACGAGCCAGCTCAAGGAGGGTCAATCTCCACAGAATACCAAGCTTATCGAAGAAATTTTAGAGTCGTTGGATAAGGACAAAGTAGCGCAAGAGCTTTTACAAATCTTTACCGTGGACGATAGAGTTTCCCGGATAAGCTCACTGAGGATTTTAAGCAAATTGGGGCAAAGCTCGGCAGACGCCCTATCTAGCCTTTTGTCCCACATAAACACTTTCTCAAGGCAAGAAAAAACCCAACTTTTAATGGATGAGCATTGGTATAAAGTGCGCAACGCCATTTATGTTCTAGGAAACATTTCAGACCCATCCAGTGTGGGGGCTTTGGTCAAACTCAACTCTGATCCAGATCCTAGAGTCAGACTTGAAGCCATCAAATCGTTGGAAAAGATTGGCAAAGAGGAATCGGTGGATGCGCTTTTGACCTTTTTGAAAGACAAAGATGATCAGGTGCGGAAGAACGCCATCACCTCATTAGCCACAGTCGGGGAGAGGCAATGCTTAAAGCCTCTCATCGATCACTTTCATCATAATCGAAAAGATAAGCTCTTTACGCTCACCGCCGTTGGCAAAATTGGCGGTGCAGAGGTGATCCGATTTCTTCTGAAACTACTATCTGATGAGGATCCAGGGATAAAACACTTGCCCAACCGGGAAACCGAGGAGATCAAAATAACTGCCCTCAATGTCCTGGGCAAAATTGGCTCCAACCTTTCATCGCCGGCCGAAGTCGACAGTCTGGCAAAAGAGATTGAAAAGTTGGTGAAGCAAAGAAAAAAGGGAGTCAAAGGTCTTTTTGTCAAGGATGCGGTGGCTGAAAAAGCAGAACGCGTATTGAAAATAATGAAATAAAAAATTCAGACCATTCCTTCATCTTTCGCCATTGGCGAAAAGAAAATAGATAATGGCAAATTGTGAAATCGACCCATTGACAAAATCCGATCCCAACTATATTTTTCTTTCGTCGTCTCCTGCGAACTTTTTCTTTTAGGAATTTTGAAAGGCCAAAGTTCTTGCTTTCGTTTGAAAGATTTAGGATGAAGAAGTTAAATTCACTGATAAAAGTCTTGCATTTTTTTAGACCTGGACACAGAAATTTGAGGTCTGATAAGTCTGTACTTGGGAATTTGTCTATCTTACGCGTAGACAGATGTACCCCCTCTGTCATTCTCATCCCGCCTCTGGCGGGAGAAGAATCTAAAAACCAGTTGAAAATCTTGCCAGAGGTGCGAACCGAATGGTTCACACCAGAGGCGGGGGTGCTTCGCCCCGCTGAGCACGACAATCGAGTGACCGAAGGTTTATTCCGGCGTCTTACTATAAATGCAAATTTACGTAATTTGTTCAGATGCATAAAGGTCCCGCTTCTAACTTTGATTCTCCTTTTATGCTCTGCTCCGGCATTTGGACAATACTATTTCGGAAAGAACAAAATTCAGTACACCGATTTTGAGTGGCAGGTTTTGACTACCGATCACTTCAACGTTTATTTCTATCCCGAGGAGAGAGAGGTTGCGGAGATTGCGGCAAATTATGCAGAGAGAAGCTACCGATTTTTGGAAGGCAAATTCAATCATCATATCAAAAAGAAGCTCCCTTTGGTCATCTACAGCTCTCCTAACTATTTTGAACAGACCAACGTAATCCCCACCCTTCTGCCGGAAAACGTGGCCGGCTTCACCGAGTTTTTTAAAGGAAGGATGGTCATACCTTTCGATGGCTCCTATTTCCGGTTTGGGCGAGTGATCGGGCATGAGTTAGTACATGCCTTTGTTATGCAAAAGATCCCTTACGTGATGAAGTCGCACCGGAAATATAACTTTTCAGGTTTGCCTTTATGGTTTGAGGAAGGATTGGCTGAGCATTGGTCTAAAGAATGGGACGCCGAGGCAGACATGATGATAAGGGATTTGGTCATCTCAGGAAGATTCATAAAACTTGAAGATATCCCCCAGATCTATGGGAGCTATTTGATGTATAAGATAGGAGAATCTTTCTTGGATTTTTTGGAAAGAGAGTACGGAGAGGACAAAATCGGAATGATCTTCGAGAATTATTGGAAAGGGAAAAGCTTCAGTGAGGTTTTTGAAATAACTTTTGGCAAAAGTTTAAGGAAGGTTTGGGGAGAATGGGAATACTTCCTTAAGAAGAAATATTTTCCCCAGATAAAAGATAGCGACCTTCCAGACAAAGTCTCCACTCAACTCACCTTCGATGGAATAAACATAATGCCCGAGCCCCTATCTTTGGAGGATAAAGAATGGGTGGTGTTCAAGTCCAACAAACTTGGCTATTCCACCATCGGCCTCATGTCACCTAAAGGCGAGAAGAAAAAACTGATCACCTTGGTCAAAGGCGAAAGGTCTCCTAAATTTGAATCACTCCACCTCATGAAAAGTAAAATAGAGGTTTGCCCGGAGGGGAAAATCGCCTTCATATCCAAAAGCAACGAGAATGACGTTTTGTATGTTTATGATGTCAAATCAAGAAAGATCCGAAGCAAAAATGGTTTCGCCAACTTAACCGGTCTCTCATCGCCCACTTGGTCCCCCGACGGTAAAAAGGTGGTCTTTGTAGGCGTAACCAAGGAGGGATATTCAGATCTTTATTTACATGACTTTGAAACAGGGCTTTTGGATCAATTGACTCAGGACCTTTATGAGGAGACGGATCCTCGTTGGTCGCCGGATGGGAAATATATTGCCTTTAGTTCGGATAGAGGAGTTTTCGGAAAAGTTGGCTCTTCAAACCTTTTTCTCTTGGATATTTCTGAAAATGAAATCCAGCCGTTGACCTTCGGACCACATCAGGATTTATCCTGTGACTGGTCTCCTGATGGAAAGGGTCTGGTTTTTTCCTCGGACCGAAATGGAGCTTATAACCTTTATTTTCTATCTTTGGATTCTGGACCAGATACTTCAGAAGAAAAAAATTCTTCTCAAGCCATCCAGCTCACCGACCTGATTACCGGAGCATTTGATCCTTCCTTCTCATCTGATGGAAAGACCATTTATTTCTCTGCTTATCAGGGATACAGTTTCCAAATTTTCAGGATGGCTTTTCAAGATTCCCTGGGCAAGATCACTGATTTTTCTTCCGATACGGGTTTGATCGCCTCAAACCCTCAGAGGTCCTGGCAACCGGAAAAGATTGGAGGGGTCCACCAAAAGGGGGTAGCGAAATATAAGAGGCGGTTTTCCTTCGACATTGCTCAGTCGGTGATCTCATACGATGCAGTATATGGGACCGTAGGGGGATTTCAAATGGCTCTCACCGACATGTTAGGCAACCATCAATTTTTCTTTCTGGTGGGCAACTCCGCCCGCTCAAAAGAGGATTTTCTCTCCAGCATTAATTTCGGGCTGACCTACTTGAACAAAACCCATCGCATCAATTATGGGCTTGGATTTTTTCACCTCAAGGATGAGTATTATGAAGAATATTATGGCTTCTACGATGAGAGACAATACGGCGGTTTGGCTTTTGCCAGCTACCCATTATCCAAATTCAAAAGAGTGGAGGTCAGCTTATTCTTGAGGGAATCTGACCGGGAATACACCCCCCAAAGAAAAAGGAACGCTTTCCTTTCCACCAATTACATCTCCCTGATTTTGGATACCAGCATCTGGGACTTTGTAGGGCCCATTGACGGCACCAGGTTCAACTTAACTTTGGGATTAACCATGAATTTGAGCAAATCTGAGGCGTATAACAAACTTTTTCTCTGCGATCTGAGAAAATATCTCCGGCTGAAAAAGAACAGCTGTTTTGCCATAAGAATGTGGGGGTTTTCCTCCAGTGGGAAAGAGCCTCAGAGGTTATATCTGGGCGGAAGCTGGTCTTTTCGGGGTTACGATAGAAGAGCCTTCTATGGTCGACATCTGATTTTGCTAAGCAATGAGCTGAGGTTCCCTCTCATTGACAATCTCTCTATAGGTTTCCCCATCGGGAAGCTTTCCTTTCAAGCCATCCGGGGAGCTTTGTTCTTCGATGCCGGGAATGCCTGGGACGACAATTTCGAAAGACTTCATGGGAGCTTCGGTATTGGTGCCCGGGTCAGTTTGGGATGGTTTATCGTTTTGAGGTTCGATGTGAGCAAAAGGACCGATTTTAAAAAGATTTTTAAAGAGACTGATTTCGACTTCTTCTTTGGCTGGAGCTTTTGAGATTAATAGACTAATAGAAACGCACTAAAGGAAAACGCAAAGGCAGCCCTTTGGGCTGGAGGCGAGGGATCTACCTATGGCATGAAGCTCCGAAAAAGTTAAATTACAAGAGAGTTTGCTGGAGTGTCCCGCTTTAGCGGGACCAGAAACTTCCTGAAAGACAACTATCTATACTTGGTTCACCTAAAGGTAAACACTCCAGATTCTCTTCAAGTAGCTTTTCGGAAATTATATGAAAGAAGGTTAAGAAAAATGTCAGGAGATCTTGTGCGTAAGATTCTGATTTGTTTATTCAGCTTTTTTCTTCTACTCTCATTGCTATCTTGTGCCCACAGATTCAAGCTAAACCAGAGCAGATTCCTTCATTCCGGAGGGTGGGAAAGCTTCAGAGGAAATGATAGAAATACAGGTTATGTTCCTGAGCCGATAGATATTCCTAACAAGCTCTTATGGAGCCTTGAGACTAAGAAGCCTTTAAAGTCTTCTCCTATCATAGCCCAGGGCGTTTTATTCATCGGCTCTTTAGACAAAAAATTACTCTTTGTAGACGCCCTTTCTGGAGAAGATTTGGGTAGGCGTAAGATCTCCACCTCCATCTCCTCCTCTGCTTGCGCAGGGGACAGCATCCTTTATTTTGCTCAAGACAAGGGAGACGAAACCTTCTTTGCTTTGAATCTTTTAACCGGTGATCTTTTATGGAAAGAGAAATTGGGAGATATTTCTTCTTCGCCCCAGATATATCAAGACCAAATCTTCATCGGCTCAAATTCCGGCTTGTTTTGGGCTTTCAACAGATTCACCGGAGAAAAAACTTGGGAATTCAAAACCGAAGATGCCATTGTATCCACTCCTGCCTGTGATGGAAAGTTACTGTTTTTGGGATCAGCTGATGACCATTTATATGCTCTGGATAAAGAGAATGGCGAACTGAGGTGGAAATTTCAAGCTGAGGGGAGCATCTACTCCTCGCCAGCGGTGAAAGTTGAAAATCCCGCCAACGGTATGAACCGGATGGTTCATACCAACGGCGGGGACGACAAGGTCTTTTTTGGCTCTGTGGACGGTCATCTCTATGCTCTAAAGATCAAGGACGGCTCATTCATCTGGAAATTTAAAACCGATAGAGAGATATATTCCTCTCCCGCAGTTGCAGACAGTTTGGTCTATATTGGATCGAATGACTATTTTATGTATGCAGTGGATCAGACAACTGGCAAGCTTCGATGGAAATTCGAAACCGGAGGGATAATCCACTCTTCCCCCATAGCCGTTGGCGACAAGCTTTTCTTCGGATCCTATGACGGCAACTTTTATGTCCTGGACAGATTCTCAGGCAAACTCTTATGGAAGTATCAGACTCATGGAATGATCTCCTCATCTCCGGCTTATTACCATGGAAAAATCTATATCGCCTCCGAAGACAGAACTCTTTATTGCTTTGGCTTCTGACCTTTCTTTCTCCGGGGTGTCAAAACCCCAGAGTCTGTCAAAAAATGTCATTCTGAGGCGTCAGCCGAAGAATCTCAAATCTGTATCATGCTCTAGCAGGTAGGTCAGGTGCCTTGAGCACTTGACACCAAGATAAGTTCTATGAGGTGTCGGAACCCTGTTCTGACGCCATATTTTTATCAGTTGTAGCCTCTGGTCTTGTCCTCGACGTATCCGTTTAATCCGCTGAATCCGTTGACAGTTCTCCCCCCACTGGCAAAATCACCATAACTTTAATGGTGAAAAGGATAGCTCCCCTGTTTATGGGAGATAAGTATATGATGTATGAACAGAAACTCCCCTTGAGGGAGTCCAAAGTCTTGTAGGAATTCTACCTTGTGCGGAAAAGATGTGCGTATACACTCATACGAGTTTGATATGAACCATCTAATTGATAGCGATCCACAGGATCAAAATTCGGACGACCAAAAAGTCATAGACCCTGAGCTTTGTCCAAGGGAAGACCCTAAGGACTTGAAGCTCTTAGAAATATTAATCGACAAGAGCATTAAAAGATTGGAAGACAACTCCTGTGAGCCGAGAATCCAGGATGCCCTAAAAGCTATCCAGCTTAAACAGAAAGTGGTCAAAACTTCGGAAGCCGAAAAAATCTTTTGGAATGAAATAGAAGCAATAAGAAGAGAAGAATTACCCAAACTTTATCCTGAGCCTAACGAGCCTACGAACCTGGAAGCTCAAATTCTGAAGACCATCATAGGGCTCAAACATCAGGTAAAAAACGGCATTCTTCCGGTTAAAACCATTACCGACGCTTTTAATCAAGAAAGATCTGAACAAAGCCAGTCTCAAGACCCAGAATTTGGGCTTACTTATCACCGAATTGGCAGGCTCCTTTCCACCATGGGATTCAGAAAGGCGAAAACACAAGGCGGAACCTCCGCCATCATCTGGGATCACAAACTCCTTTCTCAAAATGCATTTTCTAACTCACAGAATTCCTGCCCGCAGGATGGCTGAAAAAAAATCCAAAACAATCGCCAGTAAGGTCAGTAAGGCCAGTAATACCAGTTTCGCAGGTCCAGCATCTCCGTCCCAGGTTAGCAGCGGACACCTTGTCCGACCACCCTGCTACACTTTTCTCGGAGCTCTCTGAGGGCCGGCTTAACGCTCTAAGAATTAGAATATAAGTGACGCTCCTATGCCCCAGGCGGTTCCGCCATATTCCTCACCATACCTCATGGTGGTCAATTCAGGTTCTGCTGGTACCCAATCAGTTTTATAATAATCGGTATATTCGGTGACATCTTTGATTTTAGAGAGCAAAATCAACCTGCCGGTTATTCCCAGAGAAACAGAAGGACTTAGTCTACAAGCAAAGCCAACAGATCCTTCTGCACCCGGGGTGGCAGCAGTAAAATGACTCCTCCAAACGTTCTTCCGAACATCCCCTTTCTTCCAATGTGAGTATTCCTCCACATAGGTATTAATTTGGGTAATTGTATGAATTGCATGAAACACGTAGGCACCTAACCCAAGTGCAAAATTCAGACTGAATTTATCCCGAATTGGATTCTGGTAGCTCAGCGTTCCAAGAACCGGAAAGATACTTAATTTACTCTCTTTTTCCCCAGACTGGGAAAAATATCGACTTAATCCCCCTCAACAAAATCCAGGAAAACTGATAACACCCTTAATATCAGGAGTTAATGTTGGCAGATTCCAGGATTTTTCATAACCAGACACGGGAAGAGACATCCCCACTTCTATCCCAGCGAAAAGATGATTGGAACCTATTCGGGCCATTTTGCCTGCTCGAAGGCTCAGAACTGAAAAACTCATGTTTTCCTGTCTTGGATTTGTCTTAGAGTCGACTCGAAGACCCTTCTTATACTTGATACTCAAAAGCTCGTAGTACAGCTCTCCAGGAAACGATTCGTAGCCAAAACTGAACGCTATTCCACCAGCTTTTGCCTCTCCCATATAGGCCTGGGATATGCCTGGTAAGCTCAATAGCAGAATAACAACCACAAAGATACGCACCTTTGCCTCCTTGATCTCTGGTTTTTCTAAAGGAGTTAAACCATTTTTTGGCTATGGCTACTTTTCTTCGATCCTGATTATCTCAAAGACCACCGGATTGTTGGGATCGGGACAGCAGAGATGACATATCCCCTCCTTTTCCTCCCAGGGGATATTGCCTCCGAATCTTAAGGCGGTGATAAAGGGAAGCAGGGAATGAAATGCCCAGTGACAGAAATCTGGCGGGGGAAAATGTTCAAAAACGAATTCGTCGCCAACCTTCAAATTAAGCGGACACTCCCCGTTTTCCAAAATCTTTATGACTTTCACTTTGACCTTGTATTTTTTTATATCTTTGCCAACCATAGAAGGTAAAAACCTAATTCGCTTTCTTATAGAGCAATCTCCCTTGGTCTCCCTTTAGTAAAGAGGGATATAGGGCGATTTAGTTCTGGCGGAGGTTGAATCCCTGTCCTGAAAGGAGGGCTGGGGGTTCAACCCCCAGCCCAACAAATAATTTTGGTAACGCCCCTTAACGCTCATAGTAATGGCTACTATTCCGAATTACAAAAGTCTTAGGTTTTCCTCTCTTTCTTTTTGGCAGCAGGAAAGAGGATGTTGTTCAAAATCAGTCGATATCCCGGAGAGTTTTTGTGCAGGCTTAAGTCAGTTGGAGGATCCCCCACCCTGTGGGTGTAATCTTCCGGGTCGTGTCCGCCGTAAAAGGTCCAGGTTCCCCTTCCGAAATTACCGTGAATATATTTCACCTCATCCTCTCCTTCGGTCTCTCCCAAGATGGTAACGTATTTTTTCACCAGACTTTTTCTGAAACCAGTGGTCTGACCCATGAACCCCTGCACCACCGAGACGTGATTTTGCACTAGCATGGTTGGAACCGGGTCCAGTTTTGCGGAAAAATCGAAAAGAGTGAAATAATCTGCCTCTAATCCTAACTGGGCTGCGGTCTTATCGGGGCTGGTGTCGATGTTGGAGTGCTCATATTTGTAGGCATCTATTGAAACTTCAAAATCTGTGAAAGCTAAGGACTTGGAATAATCCAGCTTACTTTGACAATCTGGGTCCACCGGGTCTCCATCCAGCTCCTGCGGCACAATGTCCACATTTTCTGCCGACAAGGCAATGTCCATGGTCTCGGTGGCAGAGCACATGGCAAAGACAAACCCTCCCTTTGCCATATAATCCTTAAGTGCTCGGGCCACCACTTTTTTCTCATCCGAGACCTTTCTATATCCCAGCTTTTTCGCCATAAGCTCGCAGGTCAACTGTTCCTGTTTATACCACAGCGCATTTCTGTAAGGACCATAGAATTTTCCATATTGACCGGTAAAATCCTCATGGTGCAGGTGCAGCCAGTCATATTTCTCCAACTCTCCCTTTAGGACCTCCTCATCCCACAGTGTGGTGTAGGGAATCTCCGCATAGGTTAGAGCCAGAGTTACCGCATCGTCCCATGGCTCTTTGTTAGGTGGAGCGTAGATGGCAATGGCAGGAGCCTTCTCCAAAAGCACCACCTCCATATTGTTCTCCTCGATTACCTTATAGATCGATGCAGCCTGAGAAAAATCAATCTGCTCGAATCCTACTCCTCGTAATCTGCACAGGTCCGCAATCTCCTCATAATAATCGGTCATGAATGAACCCCCTCGATAATTCAAAAGCCACTCCACATTGCGCCCCTGCTCCAAAACCCAATAAGCCACCCCATAAGCCTTGAGATGATCGGTCTGAGAAAGATCCATGTGGATCAATATTTTGTCAGCCTGGGAATTAGTTGCAAGACAAAGAAGAAAGAACAAAAAAAGAATTATTCTGAGACTTTTCTTAAACACCGGCTCCAGTTCCTAGTCCTAATAAGGGATATGAACATACTGGTTATCTTAACTTAATTATAAGTTATGATAAAAGTTTGAAATATCAAGTGAAATCTGTGATTTACCATACTATTAGAAACCTTTATCTAAATATACGTAGAGTTAATTCGCTGCTTAAAGAAAAAAAGTGAATCTCTCTTAGAATCCATCTCTATGAAGGATTCTATCAGCCTTATACAATTATTCTGGCAGGATCGAAGTTAGTTTTGTTGGAAAAAACTTGACGGGGAGAGGAAAATCAGTTAAAATGGTTTGAATGAAGACACTAAACAGCTTGAGGCGATGATAAGATATTGGATTGTGTCTTAGGAAAGCTGGAAGAAGGCTGCAGTCGCCTTCTGTGGCACTATAGGTGAAATATGGAATTACTTCCTCTTTTGACGTATGCTGGTTCGTGGGCAGCAATCACAGGCGGCATCTGGGTGCTATTCCAGCAGGCTGAGACTGTTGTAAAACCTGAGGTAAAGGCTGCTATTTCACAGTGGTTACAAAATCTAAACCCAACGACAGCATTTGCTAATTGGCCTGTGACCTTTGCCGCGGTATTTGACCGGATTTTCGGGGAACGGCACTTCTCATGGCACTGCTTTATCAGATCCTGTGCCGCCTCATTTCTGGCTGTGGTGATAGCTACTCTGGTCTGGGCTGCACTGCGTCCCAGCCAATTTACCGCTTTTGTTCAATACCTAAAGAACACTTCATTGTTTGCTGTATTTCTTTTTGCAGCTTTATTGAACTTGATACCCGACTACCTCTCACTTCTTGAGACTAGGTATATCATTCGTTGGATGAGCAAGAGAGCCTCAACGTTTCGTATCTTGGGTCTTCTCGCCTTTGATTTACTTGCGACTGCGGCTATCTTCATCTGCTGGCTTTGGGCCGCTTTTATGCTCGGACGCCTTAGTTACAAGGGGCTATTACGTCCGCCCATACTAATCTTTTTCTCCTCGACATTCTTCACGTCGGTCTGGGTCTGGTTATATGCCGGTTCGGGCTTACTTGTTAAACTGGGTCAATATCTTGGTATAGGCGTCAAAGTTTTGAAGGTTGTTCTGGATATCGAAAACAAGCCGCTTCGTTCTATGGGTTACGTCGCCATTTTGCTTGTGACCCTTGTGTACTTAGTTGCTGCGCCGTTTGTGCTATAGAAAGATGAGAAACAGAACCTTAGCTGTTAGTACTCAAACAGAAATCCACACAGGTGAGAACGGGCATCTTTGTCTGACAACGCGTTTGCCCGTAGCTTCAATCCTCATGTGCTTTATGCGCTCCGCAAACATGCAAGAAGTTAACTGGTGTAGAGATCAAGCAGGCAAAACATGGAAATGATTTTTACTGTAATTGGAGTAATCGCTTCAATTGTAACTATCCTTACTGGATTGTTTCTTGCATTTAGGTGGATCCTACATAAATTGAAAAAACCATCTTCAAGCAAAAAGATCGAACACCGTGCAAAACTCAAGAAGGAATTTCTTCGCAATCTGCCAAAGGCTGACAAACACGGAGTGCGTGGAGAAGCTATTATCCGTGATCTAAAGCGTTTAGACTCATATCCAGATCTAGATAACAAGAATAAAGGGATTTCTCCCTGGTTTAAAGTAGAGCTAAAGGATTTGTATCACCGTGGATTAGAGGCCTTTATCAGTTTCCCGCAAGAGTTGATTATGGAGGGGAAATCAGGTAAGTGGCGCTTTGCGAAGTCTGATGATAAAAAAAACAAAGTATTAGCATATCCTGTGGGTCGAATCCCTTTTGACTGTATCGAGGAAATTGATTGGGAGGGAGATGAGTATTACCCAATTCCACACATATACTGCCAATTTGAGATGCAAGGCGGGCAGCCATACGAAGAGATCGTTTTTTATAGTGAGATGCACGGTTCAGATTATCTCTTTGAAATAAGCGGATTTCGCCCCTGGGACAAGCGGAAGAAGAAACACTTTGAGTTCCTCAAGATTTTCAAAAGATGATATTTCTCCGCTTCATTCTGATGATTTTCTTCACTAAGGAGAAAAATGGCGAGTAGTGGGCACCCGCTGGCACAAGAGAATCGACATTGCAGTTGCCCAATTCCATTGGCTTTTTCGCTCGATAAATCGAGCAACTACAGTTTTTGGGAAAGAATCTTCTTTAATCTGTTACCACAGCTTGATTCCCCCTCGCCCTGCCTTCTCCCCAGAGGGGAGAGGGTTCAAAGATTTAATCTGTCACCACTGCAATGGTCATTCCAATAATTTTTTCTGCGCCAGCTTGTTTTAGCATCTGAGCACACTCGTTCATAGTCGCACCGGTGGTGATCACATCATCCACCAGAATTATCCTTTTGCCATTCACCATCTCAGGCTGAGTTACCACAAATGCACCGCTCACGTTCTCCTCCCTCTGTTGGGGAGAAAGATTGGTCTGATCCTTGGTATTCTTTTTTCTTTTCAGCGCATTTTTCAAAACCGCAACATGGGCAATCTTTGAGATTTCCTCTGCTATAATTTCGCTTTGATTGAATCCCCTCTCCCGGTATCTGGATTTGTGAAGAGGTACTGGAATCAAAAAATGACATTCTGAAAAGTTGGAATCATCATTTATAGTCTCTCCTAATCGTTGGGCTAACCTTTTTCCCAGAGGAATCTTTTTTCCATATTTGAACCGATGAATAAGCTCCTTATAATAATCATCAAACCTGCCCAATGATCTGACCAGGGTGATCTTGTGATCTTCGATGATTTTTCCAACAGACTGACAGAAGCCACATTTTGTGTCCCCAGGCTCGTAGAATGATATACAATATGGACAGAAAGAATCAGGAAGAGTCACTAAGCTGTTCCAGCAAGCTTCGCAGATGTCTTTTTCCTCCCTATTCAAGTGTTTCTTACAGATTGCGCAATGCTGAGGATACACAAAATCCAGAATGTCATCCTTCAGTTCCAAAAAGGAATTGGGAAACTTCGAAAGCAACATGTTAAAAGAAATAGGCTTAAGGTGAAAGGTTTCCGCTTATGGCTTACTCGCCTGAGATCCTCTTAGCCTTTAGCCTCAAATGGTTCCACATGAAGATGGAGATAACAAAAATTAAAACGACCAAAGCCTGATTCAAAGAGAAGCTTACACCACCAATTCGAGCAAAGATCATGCTTTCCTCATAATATCTGAAGAAGTCGATAACGAATCTACCCACTGAATAGAGCGCCAGCATCAACCAGAAGGTGAATCCATCGAACTTTTTTAACTTTTCGAGCACTATAAGAAGACCAAAGATAAAAAAGCCCATAAGTGATGCCACTAATTGAATGGGAAACAAATGGATATCTGGATAAAAATAACCAGCCGGAGAGTCGGGAGGAAAGATAACTCCCAAAGAGCTCTGTGTGGGTAGACCGAAACAGCAACCGTTGAGAAAACATCCAATGCGAGCCACGCCCAAGCCCAGCATAATTGATGGTGCTACCATATCGGCGATCTTCTGCACATTCAGTTTTTTTAGGCGAAGATAAACTATGCTGCCAATTATCGCCAATACAAGACCACCGAACATGGAAAGCCCGCCAATTCCTATCTCTCCTGAACTCTGAAAGGGATTGACCATATCCCACCGGTGGCCTTCAAACTCCTCTAAATGCCGAATCACATAGAAAAACCTGGATCCCACGATAGCGGTGATCAAAATGATCAAAGATAAATCTGGAAGCCAATCTATACTAATTTCCTGTTTTTTGGCTCTTTTGGCTGAAAACCAGATTCCCAGCACAAAAGCTAAAGTCAATAGAAAACCGTAGGTTCTCACTGCAACCGGGCCTATATGGAATAGAGTGGGATGCATACTATTCTGTTCGCTGTTAGATATTTAGCTTCTTTTATGGTTATACCAGATGTTCTGATTTTCTATTTGACTGTTCCCCCTGACCCTGAACCTTATCAATATTCATACCAGCGATAATGAATTGCCAACAAAAGACCCACCACAATCCAGCTTGAAAGCATGGAGGAGCCACCGTAGCTCACGAAGGGCATAGGCAGGCCAGTAACCGGAAGGAAACCCACGGTCATACCAATATTTACCAGCATCTGAAAGGCTAATATGCTGGTGATACCCAAAGCCGCGTTGCTGGCAAAAGCGTTTCTGGCTTTGTTAGCTATGAGAATCCCCTTGACTATGATAAAACTAAATAATCCTAACAACATCAAACTGCCCCAAAATCCCAATTCTTCACCCAATACTGAAAAAACAAAATCTGTGTGTTGATGAGGAAGAAAAGCCAATTTGGTTTGACTTCCTTGCAGATATCCTTTTCCCAAAAGGCCACCAGACCCGATAGCAATCTTGGATTGGATTATCTGGTATCCTGCCCCCTGAGGATCTCTTCCGGGGTCGAGGAATACGATGATTCTATCCTTTTGGTAATCATGTAAACGATTCCAAATCAAAGGGGTGATCATGCCGAACGCCAAGTTGCACAAAAGGAAACCAACTGAGAAGAGAAAGTTCAACCTCAAATGGTATAGTATAATAATCAAGATGAGGAAAAACAGCGCCCAGGCTACCCAATGGGAGGCACAGATCAAACTTATAAAAGGCGAGACGATCAAAAAAAGATAGAAGATCGGAACTCCTGCCCAGAAGGACATGGAAATCAAAATGGCCAAGAATACCAAGGAGGTGCCCAAGTCTGGTTGTCTCAAAACCAAAAGGGCTGGTAACACCGCAATCCCTATCACTGGGACCAGCCACCTGAAACTGTAAATGGAGCGCTTGGAATAAGCCAAATATCTGGAAAGGGCAAAGATAGTGGCAATTTTGGCAAATTCAGAAGGCTGAATATTCAAACCTCCTAAGGAGAACCAACGTGAAGCGCCCATTTTGGAAGAACCAACTATCAAAATCAGCAAAAGTGTACTCAGTGCAATGAAATACAACACATAGGAAAAAACCTCATAAAATCTTAAAGGGATAAGGAAGACTATGATACAGGCGCAAAAGCCCAAAAATAGCCAGACAATCTGTTTCAGATAAATTCCTCTCTCCACCACATTAGCCGAATAATGTTTAGCACTGTAGATCAGGAGAATTCCAATAACAGACAAAATTAAAGCTACTGCCATTAATCCCCAGTCGAAATTTTTATAGCGAAATTTGATCATTACTGAGAAAAAGATGAATTAAAAAAGTGGGTCTGGAAGCGTAAGGGCTCAAAGACCACACTAAAGAATATCAAGCTTCATAATCCTTTTAGGTTTCTGAAAAATAGATTTTCTTGGTTCCGCTAAAGCAGGAGACTCCGACTCGCTGTTATTGAATTTGTCAACAAACCACTTTAATGTTAGTTTGCCAAAATCAAGGAGTGTCGCCTGCAAGAACACTGTCGGCTCTCTCAGCAACTATTCCTCTTTTAAGATACTTATCTATAATTCTTTTTGCCACTGGAGCAGCAAAGGTTCCACCATGACCAATATTTTCCATCACCACAGCCACCACGATCTTCGGGTCCTTCGCTGGCGCATAGCCCACAAACCAGGCATGATCTTCACCATGAGGATTTTGAGCCGTCCCGGTCTTTCCCGCCACGGTGACGTCAGGAATCTGCGCCAACACTCCGGTGCCATCCTTATCGTTCACCACCCCAACCATGGCTTCTTTCAATACCCCCAGAGTGGCAGATGAAAAAGGAAGGTGCCTCCATACCTCACTCTGAGCAATACTGACCCGCCCATCAGGGCTGGTTATCTCTTTCAAAATATGCGGCCGATAGATCGTTCCATCGGTAGCCAAACCACAATAAAAACTTGCCATTTGAAGGGGGGTGACCAAAATCTCCCCTTGTCCTATGGACAAATTTATCACTAAATTCTTAACCCATTCCCCTTTGCCATACTTTTTATTATAATATTCCAAAGAGGGGACAAAACCCTTTACCTCATCTGGCAGATCCACTCCCACCTTTTCTGCAAATCCACATAACTTAGCATAACGGCACCATTCCTCCAGTCCGACCTTCAATCCCAATTGGTAAAAATAGACATCGCACGAGTGGATAATCGCATCCACCAAATTTAATCTTCCATGTCCCTCTGGTCTCCAACACCGGAAGGTTCGTCGTCCAAACCGATAAGAGCCATTGCAAGGGGCAAGATAGGTATTTTTATTAGCAATTCCTGATTCCAAGGCGATCGCAGCAGTCAAGAGCTTTAGGGTGGATCCGGGAGCATAAGTGGCTTGAACAGTCCTGGAAAGGAGAGGATGAAGTGGATTCTGTAAAATCTCGTTCCATTCCGCAGAGCTCAAAGCTCCAGCCAAGAGATTAGCATCAAATCCGGGCTTACTCACCAAAGCTAATATTTCTCCATTGGCAGGATCGATCGCCACCACGGCAGCACTCTCATAATTCATCAAAGCTGATTCCGCCTCGACCTGCAGATCAAGATCGAGGGTCAGTTTTATATCGGTACCTTTGACCGGCAAATCTGGCTCCCTATCCTCTAAAGGACCTATAATTTTTCCAGCAGCAGTTATCTCCAAGAAGGTCCCCCCTTCTTTTCCCCTCAAAAGATCATCATACTGTTTTTCCACTCCTTTTCTGCCAATGTATCCCCCTGGCCGATAGCCTCTCCTTTCAGCTGGACTTAGCTTGAGAGAGGTGGACTCGCTGAAATCCGACTTCTCAGCAGAGGAGACTGAATCGGAGGATAACTCCTCTTTGGATAATTCTCTTACGTAACCTAATACGTGTCCAGCCCAACCACAATCCGGATACCTCCGAATCTGCTCCACCTGATATATTACCCCAGGGAGGTCCTGGTTCTGTTCTTCTATGACACAGATAGTTTTAAAATCCACGTCTTTTTTAAGTTTGATGGGCTCATATCTTCTTGACCAATTAGCCTTAAGTCTCTCTTTTAGTGTGGAAAGATCCAAGTTTAAAAGGGGAGCAAGTCTTTCAGCCACAAAATCCAGATTTTTGACCTCATAGGGAATAAGAAAAACCGTATAGGAGGGACGATTGAAGGTTATGACTCTGCCATTTTGATCCGTTATTATTCCGCGAGGTGCCTGCAATGGCACCAAGCGGATTCGATTCTCATCTGAAATCCTTTTGTAATAAGAGGCTTTCATCACCTGTAAAGAAAATAACCTCAAGCTCAAAACCAAAATTGAAATTCCTAAAAACCCGATCAAAATTTTGGCTCTTTGCTTTCTCGGAATAAATCCGCCAATAAACTCGTTGCTATCTCTTAATCTTTCCATATTAAGTCAAATTTAGCAATTTATTCTGAAGAATTCATTCTGAAGGAAAACTTTTTCTCCAGAACAACAAATAGCAAAACTCCTACCGCACAGGTATAAAGGGCCGAAGGCAGGGAATAGTATAAAATGATGTTAAAAGTGAAGAGTGTCATTCCCTCTGACAGCAGGTGATAAAGAAGATCATTTATAATGACGCTTAAGAACACTATGGCTCCTTTTGAGTATAAACTCTCCAGATACAGATTATCCTTGAAGTTTCCCACACCGAAGCCAATTACAGATTTGATCAAAGCCCCCAATCCTAACTTTTGAGGAGTAAAAATATCTAATAAAACTCCAATCAAGAAGCCAAAAATTGCCCCCTGAGCCGGGCCTTTGGTGAGCGCGATATATACCAAAATAAGAACAGCCAAATCCAGCCGGATTCCCTTTATGGTTACCACCTCAGACAAGAAACATTGGAAGACTATCAGGATAAATAATAGGAATATGGCATAGATGATCTTTGAAAATACCGCACTTCCCCAAATCATGTGCGAAAGATCCTTAATTTTTTATCGACACTCTGACATTGTTTGCTCGATAGTATCACAGTAATCTGTCATTGTTAGTCCTAGTGAAATCGATACGAAGCAATCTCCTGTTCGGTGTTGTTGTGGGCGAAGTCGAGCGATCTCATCTACGTCAAGAGAATGCCTCCGAAGGTTCCCTCCGGCATTGACCGTATAGTTCATACCTCGCTCGTGCTCAGGACAAGCCTCGCACAGAGGTGCGCGTCTGAGCAATGACAGGTTAAGACATGGTGTCATTTTCGAAACGTCCCACCAGAAGGTGCCAGCTTCCAACTAGAATGACTTAAAAGAAAAAACTAAAGCTATTATTTTACCTTTCCCTCATCTGTGTTTAGCAAAAAAAGCTCCTCCAGACTATTGAAATCGACCGAGGGCTTCACCTCTATATCTTTGAAAATCCCAGAGTGCGGGGTTGTGTTGGGAAAGGTCTGATCCTGGACCCTGGAAACGACTCCGATTTTTATTCCTGCAGGGAAGATCCCTCCCAAGCCTGCAGAGACCACCTCATCTCCCCTCCTAACATCTTCCTCAATCGGAACATTATCTAATTTAAGGACCGAACCTAAACCAGGGTGGGGCTTTATGATTCCAAAAACCCGACTTCTTTGGTCTAAAGCTGAGACTCGAAAGTTAGGATCCAGCATAAGCTGGACCCTGGAACGGTGAGGAAAAACCTCCTCGGTCTTCCCTACCAATCCATAGAGGTTTACAACCGGCATATTTCTCTTTATACCATCCTCTTTTCCTTTTTTGATCAGAATAGACCCTGTGCCTGGAGGGCGATTCAGTTCACCCGCCACCACCTCAGCCGGGATGACCTGATATTTTAGCTCCGAGCGAAAATCAAGAAGAGCTCGTAATCTGGAGTTTTCCAAATGCTCCTCTTTCAGATTGTAATTTTCCAAAGTGAGCTCCATCACCCTTTGGTGCAGCTTTTTATTCTCTTGATAAACCCCTTTTAACTGTTTTATCTGATGGCTCAAAGCATAAAATGGAGCATAGGTAAATCTAAATATCAGGGCCGATAGATCGGATTTAACTCTTCGGGGTAAAACTAAAAGCAATAAAGACAAAAGGAGGCAGATACCTAAGTAAAGAAGGTTCCGGTTTCTGATTACGGCAAAAGAGATTTGATCCATTTCAATTCGGGACTAGCTATTTGCTTTTAGTCCATTATTTTGGGAAGAATAAAATTCGTTTTTAAAATCTTTTAGTCCACCAAATCCAATATCTCCAACAGCTCCTTAGGACTTTTTATTTTCATCAATTTGTCTCGATTCTTTTCGCTTTTCATAAGATAAGAGAGTCTGGCCATCACATTCAAATGAGCTCCGATCGCGTCTTCCGGAGCCGCAATCAGAAAGAAAAGATTAACCGGCTGTTTATCCATGGAATCGAAATCGACACCCTTTTTCGATCTCCCGAAAGCGATCACAATTCCCTTTACAGCTTTGGATTTGGCGTGGGGAAAGGCCACGCCATACCCAACACCGGTGGTAACCAACTTCTCTCTTTCCAATATATCCTTTAAAAGCTCACTGCCATCTTTGACCAACTTCGACCTCGAAGCCAAATCGACCAATTCACCTATTACCTCATTTTTAGCTCCCCCTTTTAGTTCAAAGGCAATTAAATCCTCCTCACAGAATTTTGAGAGTTTCATCCTCTCTTTCCTCCTACTTTATTTTTACCAGAGTTTTGTATCCTACGCCACCTGACGGAAACACATCTGGTAGGCTAAAATTTTTCGGCTTGATCCAAAAGCATTATCGGTATGTCGTTCTTTATTACAAATTTCAGCCTACATTTTTCGCAAATCAGTTTCTGGTTTTCCTCATCATAAATCAAATCTCCCTTGCAGGCTGGGCATGCTAGTATTTCCAAAAGTTTCGGATCAATCATATCCTCTCCTTTTCGTCAAGACGGTTATGGCATTTGCAATCTTCCTGTATAAGATGCCCAACTAATTCCAAATTAAAACGAAAAAATCTAAAACGCAATTCAAAAATGAAAATTACGCTTATCCTTTACTAATGTTTCCAAAATTTTATCAATATGCCCCCATTCTAACCAAAAGATTCAATTTTTTTTAATTATCCCCCTGGGGTAAAGATTGATTTTGCCATTTTATTTTTAAGTTTAGCTACCTTTTTGGGAAAGATACTTTCCCATCACCCGAAACTTTTGGATTCTCCTTTCGATCAATTCCTCCTGATCCAAATTTTCTAACTCATCCAAAGCGTTAAAGATTTCCCCTTTTAGAATCTGAGCTTGCTTGTCTGGATGTTTATGAGCTCCTCCGATAGGTTCAGGGATGATCTTGTCTATGACTTTAAGTTCAAGTAAATCTGCGGCGGATAATTTCAGAGCCTCAGCTGCTTCTGGA
>SMTZ1_10001379_pt1 | contig 24233 bp, 27 predicted proteins | sample DeeMarSWOR136_30_FD_25667 | JGI IMG/M metagenome (IMG submission 25667) | reverse complement strand
CAGGGGGATTACAGAATAGTCTATTCAATTGAAGATAAAGATTCGCTGGTTGATATATTCAAAATCGGCCACAGACGAGAAATCTATCGTCTATAACTTAAAGCCACAGAGGTCACAGAGAGATTGTTGTCTTTTAGACGCAGATTACGCTGATTTCACAGAGACGAGAAGTCTACCGTTCCCGACAAACCACCGCAGCCAAGCCGAGAAGATATTCTAATTCTCCAATGGGACATCGCCTTCAACGGCGTAGGCCGGGACGAAGATATGGCCGCTGAAGCCGTGTTGATGGATATGTTAACCACAACGAGGGACGAGAGATGAGGGACGAGATAGGCGATACGCAATATCCAATACGAAAATCGCCTCGATAGCTAAAAGAGGGGAAGAGATTTTCCTGCAAGTCAACTCCAAGCCGCTGAAACTGCCGGCCCGTTCGCCAGCCCGCAAACTGCTGCAATACGTCCGGGATGAAGCCCACCGCTTCGCCCAGCACTACCACCACATCCTGCGAAGCAAAAAAATGATAGGCTAAAACAAGGTATCTCGATAGTTTCTTTGGAAATCCCCCAATTCAAACGGTTAGAGAGTGAGCGAGCCTGCGACGCAGGTTCGGCTTAAATTGTTACCAATACAGAACAGGCTGATCTACCCTGGATTAAGACACCGCCCGTGCAATCGCCTTTGCTTTCTTTGCATCCACCACCAGCTCCACGTGACCACAGTCATAACACATGACAGTACTAACAGGAACTCCAGTCGTGAGCACGGCGACTAATTTGGCATTTTTGGGACGAGAATAGATTTTACCGGTGGATTGAAACTCACCTTCCTCAAGATTGGTGCCGCCACACCTTAAACACGTTCTTTCTTCACTCATAATTTTTCCCTTTGCCTGATATTTTGAAAAACACTTCACACAACTTCAATGATACACTCCCTTCCTTACCGTTGAAATTACATCTGAAGTCAACTTACGTGTATTTCGGTTCTTTTTGAATCTCGTGTTATTACATCTGGCCCAAGCCGCTAAACAAGGTCATAAATGCAAAATCAGTAGGGTGAACAGAATGTTTTCGGACCAAATTTATGTCTTTTGGGAACTATAAAAAGCTGTGGGAAAATACCTACTGCCTACTGCAGACACACGACTATCATCTTTTATAGCCGCTCTGGGTATGAAGCACTTCTATAAAGGCCAGCATGTTTTCAAGCGGGACGTCACCTTCAACAGCATGCGAAGGTGCAAAGATATATCCGCCTTCTCTTCCTGCTTCCAAGAGTGCAACCGTTTCATTTTTAACATCTTCAACAGTGCCATACGGGAGGGTCCGCTGGGTAGAGAGGCCGCCATGAAACGCAAGCCGGCCTCTGTATCTTTTCATAATATCAAAGACATCCATAACCTCAGGCTGAAAAGGGTTGAAGCAATTGAGGCCGATTTCAATCAAATCATCAAGAAGCTCATCAACCTTGCCGCAAGAATGAATAATGACGTATTTGCCGGCCTCTCGAACCACGCCGTACATCCGCTTCAACTCAGGGTAAATAAACCGGCGCCAAAGGCCCGGTCCCATCTGCAGGCCCGTCTGCTGGCCCCAGTCATCACCGAAGTAAACCGCATCTATATCATATTTCAGAGCCTGGTTGACCTGGGCGATATTGTAGTCGGCTATCGTACGTAAAAGCTCACGAACAAATCCGGGATGGTCGAGAAAATCCATCAGCAGGTTTTGCATTCCACGAAGCGTCCATGCCCGCTCATAGAGGGAAAATCCAATCTTAAAAACACGGAAACAATCGCTGTATCGGGATATCTTCTCAGGAATACCCTTAAAAAATCGTCTATCGAGCGGATTGGGAAACTCGTATCCTGTAAGCGTGGGTTCCGGCAAAAGGCACCCCTCTACAACACCTATGTCCTTATCGACGCTGCGGTCCCATACGACGCCGAAGACGTCCTGGAACCTATCATTACCAAGAGCCTTAAAAAAGCCAATATCACTACCGAGTTTGACAAAATGATTATCTATCACTTTGTCCAAATCCTCCATGCCAAAGTGCCTTTTCAGTTTGTCTGCGGCCTCCACAGTAAAACCACAGTGCCACGGTACATAGGGGACCTCTTTGCCTTCAATCGCCAGTTTAGCCACTTCTCTTTTGTCCATTCGATGGATTCCCAAATTAAATCAGTCAGGAGGGTACTTATAAGGAGGAAATTGAAATTTCGTCAAACGTTTTCTTCGACAAGGCAGTTAAACGAATATCATCGCCGAAACGCTCAATTTCAACGCGATGTAAGCCTACGGCCCCGGTCAATTCTCCCAGCGAATCGGATATCCCGACACTGCCGGAGCCGCCAAGTATCTTCGGCGCAATATAAATAACAAACTGGTCGGCGAGCTTCTCCTTTAAAAATGAGGCTATTACCGCCGGCCCACCTTCAACAAGTAATTGAGCAACGTGTCGCCTGCCCAATTCATCGAGCAGAAAACACAGATTAGAGCAATCTTTTTTCTCAGGGTAATCGAGCACTTCAGCTCCCTTTTTCGTTATTTTTTCTACAACTTGCGGATTTGCCTGGAGCGCTTGCTGACTCGTAAAAATCAGCACAGGAGCTTGCTCTGTCGTTGTGAGCAGTTTACAATCCAATGGAATTCTAAGGTTAGTGTCTAATACGATTCTGGCAGCTTCATTACCTTTGCCTGGCCGGGCTGTTAATAGGGGGTCATCAGCAATAACAGTATTGATACCGACCAATATCGCCTGTACTCGACGACGCAGTTTGTGTACATCTTTTCTGCTCTGCTCGCCTGAAATCCATTGTCTATCCCGGCTTTTTTCAGCATAAGCGACTTTCCCGTCGATGCTTTGCGCCCATTTCAAAATCACCCATGTTCTGCCGGTCGCGGCAAACTTGAAAAAAGGAGCATTTAACAAACGCGCCTGCGCCTCGCAGACTCCGGTCCGGACCTCGATGCCTGCATTGCGCAATTGCTCTATGCCCTTGCCGCTGGCGTGCTTTGAGGGGTCAATCGCGGCCACGACAACCTTTTTAATTCCTGCGGTGATGATGGCTTCCGTGCAGGGCCCGGTCTTTGCATGATGACAGCAGGGCTCCAAGTTCACATACATCGTAGCCCCCTGTGGATTTACACCCAGGGTCTGACAATCTTCGAGGGCGTTAATCTCGGCATGGGGGCCGCCGAATTTCTTATGCCAGCCCTTGCCGACAACCTGATTGGCCTTTACTAAAATGGCCCCGACTGCCGGGTTCGGCTCAACCGAGCCGACTCCTCTCTGAGCCAGCTTCAGTGCCGCCATCATATATTTTACGTCCTGGTCGACCATTTATGGCGGTCCCCTATCAAGTATGTCGAGAAATTGTTTTTCGTTTATCACTCTGACCCCCAGTTTTTGGGCCTTATCGAGTTTGCTTCCTGCTTCTTTGCCGGCCAATACGAAATCGGTTTTTTTGCTCACGCTCGAAGAGGCCTTACCACCGGCCTGCCTGATTGCTTCCTCGGCCTGCTGTCGGCTGAAATTTTCCAGAGTTCCGGTAACAACAATCGTTTTTCCTACTAACTTGTCCGAGCGTTTGGCCTTCGGCTGCTTTGGTTTCACACCTGAAGCCAACAACTCATCAACAACTTTTCGATTGTTAACGTTTCTAAAGAATTCATATACACTTTCGGCCATCGTCGGTCCGATCTGGTCTATTGCTTCGAGCGTTTGCACATCGGCAGACATAAGGGCCTGAAGGGAACCGAATTGCCCGGCCAGAATCTGTGCCGATTGGCTTCCAATATGCCGGATACCAAGAGCAGCAATGAGCCGCCACAGGGGCTGGGTCTTGCTCTTTTCTATTGCTTTAATAACATTGCCAGCACTTTTTTCAGCCATTCGCTCCAATTCAATTAACTGAGACTTGTGCAGCTTATAAAGGTCCGCGAAATTCTTTACCAAGCCCGTCTCGATAAGCTGTTCGATCAGTGCGTCTCCGAGGTGTTCTATGTCCATCTGGCCCCGGCCGGCAAAATATTTCAAACGTTCCTTCAATTGGCCCAGGCAATTAGGATTTTGGCATCGAACATATACACCCTCCTTATCCCTTGCCACCGCAGAGCCGCAACTGGGACATTGCGCAGGTATCTCAAAGGGGACACTGACGGCCGCTTTTGTTTTCACTTCGATTACCTGTGGTATTATTTCACCGGCCTTTTCGATAATCACCGTATCACCAATACCGACATTGAGCCGATTCAGCTCGTCGAAGTTGTGCAGGCTTGCTCGCTTCACTGTTGTCCCCGAAAGCTGAACAGGGCTTAAATTGGCAACGGGCGTCAGGATTCCGCTTTTGCCCACCTGTACATCAATTGATTCTACAATTGTCTCGGCACGTTCAGCCGGGAATTTATAGGAAATACACCATCGAGGCGCCCTGCCGGTGGCCCCGAGAGCGTCTCGCTGGTCAAAGCGGTTTATCTTTATCACCATTCCATCAATCTGGTAACTTAGCTTCGGCTGTTTCTGCGTCCAGTCGAGACAGATGGTTATTACCTCGTCGATATTTTTGGCCCTTTTGATATCAGGATTGACGGGAAGACCGAGTTTTTTGAATTTTTGTAAAGTTTTGAAATGATTCCCGGCCAAAGGCTCGGAAAGCTCGCCGGTCGCATAGGCGAAGAAGGAAAGATTTCTTGTTGCCGTGATTTTTGCATCGAGCAGCTTCAAAGAGCCTGCTGCTGCATTGCGTGGATTGGCAAAAGCAGGCTCACCCGCTTCTGCGCGAAGTCTGTTTAGCTCGATAAATGAAGTGGTCGGCATATACACTTCGCCTCGAACTTCGAGCACATCGGGAATATTGCCGTTGTCCAACAATCTAAGCGGGACGGCTTTTATCGTACGGATATTGGCGGTGACATCGTCTCCCACTTCGCCGTCGCCGCGGGTAGCAGCGGTTACAAGCACCCCTGTTTCATAGCGAAGACTTATCGCAAGGCCATCGATTTTTAACTCGACTACATAATCGTAATCCGCGCTTCCAAGCTGCCTGCGGACCCTCTCGTCGAACGCCCTTAGCTCCTCGGCATTATATGTATTGTCCATACTGAGCATCGGCATAGTGTGCCTGACGCTCGTAAAACCATCAATAGGTCGCTCCGAGACCCGCTGCGTCGGCGAATCGGGGGTTATGAAGGAAGGATTTGCCTGTTCTAATTCCTTGAGCTCAGAAAAGAGCCTATCATACTGCCGGTCACTGATTTGCGGCTGATTGAGCACGTAGTACAGGTAATCGTGCTTTCGTATTTCGAGTCGCAACTGCTCAATTTGTTTTTTTGCATCCTTGCCCATAACAATCAATATATATACTTTTCAGTCTTATTTTGCAATATTTCGATTATGATAGCTGCCGATAGTATGATAAAATTTCCACAAGAAAGGTAGACATCTCACGCATATCAGGTTATCATAAACAGCCTGTGAATACTTGATTTTTAGCAATAGAACGATAACGGTTTTGTTTTTTGCATGCCGATATGTCGAAGGGTGCATAACCAAAGTTCCGGGGAAAATCGCAAATGGATAAAAGTGATGATTTGATTAACGCTGTTCTCGAACGGGCACAAGAGACAGACGGCATAAAAAAGCTGGCGTGTGTAGAGGCATTTAAGCTGGCCCGGAAATTTCAGGTTGGAACTATCGAGATTGGGCGTATCTGCAATCAGCAAAAAATAAAAATCTGTAAATGTCAGCTTGGCTGTTTTCCATAACATTATCGGAGGGACAAAAAAATGAATCAGTTGAGGACAAGATTTAAACTCTGGCTAAGCAGTGAGGACGCCGAAGGTGTTTTCGGTGACGGCAAGTGGCGGCTGCTCAAAAGCATTGATGCCGAAGGTTCGTTAAGGGCGGCCAGCCGGTCACTTCATATAAGCTATCGAAAAGCTTGGGGGGACTTGAAGAAAGCACAGCAATGTCTGAATGTCCCTCTGGTCGAGAAACAGCGAGGCGGCGTTTTGGGTGGCCGAACTGCACTGACCGAACAGGGCAAAAAATGGGCAGATGCATACACAAGATTTCGAAGTGACATCGAAAAGGCGGCAGGAAAAGCCTACGAAGAACATATTAAGGAACTGATGAAATGAAAAAGATGGTAATCACTTCGTTATTATCACTGTACTTTATCTTCTTTACATCAAGTTCTTCAAAAGGCTCGTTTGAGCCGTGGGACGCCCTTACAGAGGATTCCTGGGTTGGGCCCGGCACGATTAATATGTACACCGCCAATAGCGAACAGATATTTACAGTGCGGTTCAATGACGCCAGGGAGGACAACATCGCAAGCGGGATGAAAGCTTTCAGATTCAGTTTAGCCGCAGACGGCAACAGTGTCGGTCATCTATACTCGAATCTACTAACAAGCAGTTTTTTTGTACGCAACTTCAGCGGAATAGACGGCAGCGTAGGAAACGATTATTCAACCTTTTTATTGCTGGTGGCCATTGATGCCAATGGGCTGGCAGAGGACTTTTTTTTGGCGATGGATGTCAATGATCCCAACTATTGGGATGTTGTATTAGATATTAACGATTTTATTTATTATCAACATCCCGAGTATGACACAGGCAGACCTTCGGGTTATTATTCGGTAACCGAGCCAAACAAAGAGGCATTAGGTTATTTGTTCGATACAAGCAATTTTGATTACGTTTTCGACGTCAATAGTCAAAGATACAGCTTCGAAAGCGGAATGGTTTCCGTCATCGTTTTTTCGAATGTTAATCTCTTGCGCGGCGGCGGTTCCGTACAGGTTGATTACCAGTTTGAACATCTAACCGGTCCGGCGGTATTCAGCGTATACGGTTATCGCAGCGGCCTGATAAAACATACAAACCGCGCTCTTGCTGACAATAATGACCCAACCGCTGTTGTTTCAACTTTTGAAGTTGTTCCGGTGGCAGGCGATTTTGACGGCGATGGAATTGTTGAAGCCGACGATTTGGCGTTTTTCTGTAAATACTGGTTGGAAGAACACTGTCATAACGGCAAGCCATGCGGTTTGGCTGATTTTGACGATACCGGTACGGTAGATTTTAAAGATTTTGCTGTCTTTTCGAGTTTATGGATGAAAGAATATCAACAGTAAATCCGTGCATTAAAGAAGGTCTGTTATGAAAGAAGGGATATTTTTGAAAAAGGCAGGTCCGATTAAAGAAAGGCTGAAATACCGCTTAGGACGGCAGGGTTTTACTCTGGTGGAGATTCTGGTGACTGTATCAATTATCGGCCTGGTATTATCAATCCTGGTTCCTGCTTTAGGCAGAATAAGGGAACAGTCAAAACGTGTCATGTGTAGAAATCATCTCCGGAATGTATGTATCGGAGCGTTAACATACGCCAACGATAATGACAGTTATTTGCCGCTGGACGATATGCTGGGGCCGAGCTATCGGGATGTTGAAGTCTGCCATAAAGCTTTGTTTACGGCCCTGGAAAATTATGTTGCAGACGCTCAAAACTACTATTGTCCATCTGAGACAGACCCCGAACTTCAATATTCACAGGAGAATTTCGATTCGGGTGTCATGGGGTATTACTATTATTCCTGCAGCCGGGCCACTGGGAATCGCGACGTAAGCACTTTTTTGCGCTGGGACATTCAATGGCCCCGCCATATACAAACTACTATGCATCCCCGAACGTGGGTTATTTCCGACAGTTGGTTCAGGGGCCGCAGGACTTCCCATCGATGGTTTCATAAAGCAGTAAACTATTCCACTCTTGACAGTTCCGTACAAATGGTGACGTCCGGTCCTCGACAAGAATTCAGATAAATATCAGCTATGACAACGATATTGATAGGAATTGACGACACTGATAACGCACACAGCCGGGGCACAGGCCGATTGGCGCGTCTGCTTTCGGCTGAATGTGAAAGACGGGGTATGCGGCCTTTGGGTGTGACAAGACATCAGTTTCTGGTAGATCCGGCCATACCATACACATCACATAACAGCGGTGCGTGTATTGCCGTCGAAACCAACGATAACATTGAAAGCGCTCGTTTCGCCTTTGACTTTGTGGCTCAAAGAGCCGCAGAAGGAGCGGATCCGGGTGTCTGTATTGGACAGGCAGATGTTATTGAGCCGGATATCATGGAATTTGCCAAGGCCGCGACACACAGAATCGTAAAAATACAGGACGCTTTCAGCCTTGCCGGTGAAGCCCCAATTGAATTGCGGGGCCTTGGCGGAACATCCCAGGGTGTTATAGGGGCATTAGCAAGTGTCGGTCTGCGTGCTTATGGCAACTACGGCCGCTACATTGATTTGCCGGGACTTCGAGAACTGCCGCGCCTTGTCGACATTCACTGTTTTAGAAGAATGGGCATCACAATTGAATATAAAACCAACAACCACAAAGCCAATGATAATGACATATTTGACACCCTTGGGTGGGTACGTCCGAGATTAATAAAAAGCAAACCTGTTTTAATGGTAGAATGGAGTGAAGAGAACAATGTCTGGATTCCTATTGACAAAAGCCGGAAAAAGCCGGTCTTATAACATTACAAAAGCCTATCAACTTAAGATGTTAGCTGCTTCGGCGGCCGGCGGTATTATCGCCGGGATTGTCACAGCACATATCCGATTGCATCTCGGCCTGCCCGGCCATAAAGTACTTTTCTGGTTGACACCTGTTATCATAGTACGATTGCTTGGCCGCTGTAAGGCAGGTGCTACCACCGGAGCAATCACGGCGGCCTTGACATGCTTTGTATTGGGCGGTCATCTTGCCGGAGGAATATTCGGCCTGCCTCTTATCGGTTTTGCCGGTATTATTCTCGATGTTGTTATAAACTCTTTGGAAAAGAGACAGACACCGGTCTATCAGGCCATTGTAGCTATTAGTATAACCGCTATGATTGCAAATCTACTTTGTTTTACCAAGAGATTACTTGTACCCGCAGGTCCCTCACCACGCTTTTTATTTGGTCAACCAGGATTATGGTCCAATCTTATTTCCTATGCCTTTTTTGGATTGTCTGCCGGTTTAATAGCGGTTGTGTTTGTCTATGTTACTAATCGATACAAAAACCGTAGAAGAATAAAATGATAAAACTCGATGGAATGCTGATGATAGGTTCGGCCGGTGCGAATGTCGGCAAGACGGAACTGGCGTGCGCGCTCATTAAAAAATTCGGCAAAACGTCGGACATCACGGGAATAAAGGTCACCACAATAAAAGCCAAAGACGGACAATGTCCCCGCGGCGGCGACGGATGTGGAGTCTGCTCATCGCTGGATGGAGACTTCTGCATTACCGAAGAAACCAACAGCAAATCACACAAAGATACAGCGAGGCTGCTTGCCGCCGGGGCAAAAAGAGTTTTCTGGCTGCGTGTTCTGAAAAATAGCCTTAAAGAGGGATTAACCACACTGCTGGATATAATCGGGCCCGACGCAATTTCAATCTGCGAATCAAACTCGCTGCGGCAAGTTGCCGAACCGGGCCTGTTTTTTATGGTCAAGACACGCGATGTAAAATCGTGGAAAAGTTCGGCGCAAGATGTAAAAGAATATGCAGATAAAATTATAATCACGGGCCCGGATGGTTTTGATTTCAACCTTAATCAGATAAAGCTTACGGGTAACAAGTGGACACTAAAGGAGGGCCTCCCCAAACGCGAAAAAAGGCATTTGGGGGCCCCGGAGAATGCTACAGCGATAATTATGGCGGGCGGGGACAGCTCTCGAATGCGTGCTGATAAGAGTATGCTGCAAATTAAGGGTGAGCCCATAATCAAACATATCTGTGACCAGCTTCGCGGTATTTTCAACCAGATACTTATAAGCACCGACGAAGCGGAAAGATACGCCTTCCTGGGCTTCGATTGCATCCCGGATAAGATGCCGGGCCAGGGACCTTTGATGGGTATAGCATCCGCTCTGGAAGCATCAACCAATGAACACAATTTTATTATCGCCTGTGACATCCCGTACATAGATATAAGGTACGTAAGGAAAATGCTTGCCGAAGCTCAGGCAGCAGATATGGTAATTCCAACCAACGGCAATAGAAAATACGAGCCGCTTTTTGCAATATACAACAAGAGTGCTCTTAAGGCTATGAACCAGGTCCTGTCATCGGGAAAACGCAAGATAAGTGACGCCTTCGCTCACTGTGAAGTCAAGTATATTAAGTTAAAGGCAAAACAGCTCACTAACCTCAATACAATGGAAGAGTATGAAGAATATCGAAAACAATTTGATGCTCAAGTATAAAGATGCATTTGAAATCGTGATGAATTCGATTTCGGGCAAACCTCTCGGAACCGAACAGGTGGAAATTGACCGTTCTTTGAATCGAATACTGGCTGAAGACGTCGTCGCGGACAGGGACGTTCCTGCGTTCAACAAGTCGGCCATGGACGGCTTCGCCTGCCGACGAACCGACCTTGACAATGAGCTTACCATTATCGAGACCATTCCTGCGGGATTACTGCCTAAAAAGACCATCGGCCGGAACCAGTGTTCCAAGATTATGACCGGCGCCGTTGTGCCTGAAGGCGCCGACTGCGTTATTATGGTCGAGGACACCGAACCAACAGCGGACAATAAAATCCGGTTTACCCCGTTAGAGATTCCCCTATCACAGAACAAACAAAAAGCAAAGAGATCCCTGACGGGATTCATCGGCGAACATTCGACCGACAATATCTGCTTTAAAGGCGAGGACATAAAAAAAGGAGAAGTAGTTCTCAGGGCAGGTGCAATGATTTCTGCCCAGCACATTGCGGTGCTTGCAAGCGTCGGCTGTACAAAACCATTGGTGGCGATGCAGCCAAAGGTCGGCATTATAACCACAGGTGACGAATTAGTGGAACCCGGAAAGAAACCAGCACCTTTTCAAATAAGAAACAGCAACGGTCCCCAGATAACCGCCCAGGTGACGGCTGCCGGTGCAAAAGCCAAAAACTATGGTATTGCCGCCGATACAGAAGAAGCTTTAGACGATATGGTCAAAAAGGCGATGGTGGAAAACGACGTCGTGATTTTTTCGGGCGGCGTTTCGATGGGTGATTACGACCTTGTTCCGGGGATTTTAGAAAAAAATAACTTCAAACTGCTGTTTGAGAAGGTTGCCGTAAAGCCGGGCCGGCCCACTGTTTTCGGGATTCGGGAAGAAGGGGGAGAAAAACCGGTTTTTTGTTTTGGACTGCCGGGTAATCCGGTATCGACCTTTATTATATTCGAATTACTTGTAAAACCTTTTCTTTTTAAGATGATGGGACATAATTACAAGCCCGTTGTTTCCCACAGACAGCTTGAAAAGACAATAACAAGAAACAAAACCGAACGGGATTCGTGGCTGCCGGTAGTTTTTACAGAAAACAACAAGGTTAAAAACATTGAATACCACGGCTCCGCACATATTAACGCCTTATGTGAAGCCGACGGTTTAATGTGCATACCCGCCGGTGTAGCTGAAGTTAAAGAGGGTACTACCATTGCTGTTAGACAGATTTAATAGAAGAATAGATTACCTTCGGATATCCGTTACCGACCGCTGCAATTACAGTTGTGTATATTGCATGCCTGAAGCGCCTTTTATTCGCAAGAACCACAGTGATATTCTTTCATACGAGCAGATTGCCTCTTTCGTAAAAGCAGCTGCGAGAATGGGCATAAAAAAAGTTCGGCTGACCGGCGGTGAGCCGCTGGTGCGAAAAGACATCGAACAGCTCGTAGCGAAACTTGCGGCTATTGACGGCATCGACGAAGTCTGCATGACCACGAACGGCTCGCTGCTGACAGAAATGGCTACTAAACTTAAAAAAAGCGGCCTCTGCCGTGTCAACATCTCGGTAGACTCGCTTGATGCGGACAGGTTCGGCCTGCTTACCCGCGGCGGAGATTTGCGTCAGGTGCTCGCAGGGATTGAAGCAGCTAAAAAAGCAGAGCTTACACCGATAAAGATTAATATGGTAATTCTTAACGACACAACCGAAGAAGAGATTGAAAAGATGCAGACCTTTTGTGACGAGCAAGGCTTACAGCTTCAAAAGATTATGCAGTTTTCGCTTTATGACAGGGCGGATTTAAGCCGCCGATTCAAAACGCAGCGCCCGCCGAAATGCAGCCGCTGCAACAGGCTCAGACTGACCGCCGATGGATACCTGAAGCCCTGTCTGTTTTCCGATAACGAGATACGAGTGGACTTCGACAATATCGTAGACTCTATCCTCAAGGCGGTGGCGAAAAAGCCGGAAAACGGCAGCAGTTGCAGAAACAGGTTTATGAGCCAGATTGGAGGCTGAAATACAATGCAGGATTCAAAAGGCATGGTCGATATCAGCGGCAAGGATATCACAGTAAGAACCGCCACTGCAAGCGGCTGCATCACTCTGGGACAGGAAGGTTTCAACATAACAAAAGACGGCACCTGCAGCAAAGGCGACGTGCTTGAGACTGCAAAAATAGCGGCGATAAATGCTGTCAAGACAACGCCTTCAATAATTCCGATGTGCCATCCTATCTCAATTGAGGCGGTCAAAGTCGAATTTGTAATGGACGAAGAAAGCAAATCAGTTTCAGTCAGCGTGACGGTCAAGTCTTCGGGTAAGACCGGTGTAGAAATGGAAGCCCTGACCGGGGCAAGCGCAGCCTGTCTTACTATTTATGATATGCTGAAATACAAGGGCAAAGATATGGTGATAAGCCGGATAAAACTGCTTGAGAAAACAGGAGGCAAAAGTGGGGACTACAAAAGGGAAGATTAAAGCAATCTCCATCTCCGAAGAGCGGGGCACGAAGAAATACAATGTTCCCACCGCCGAGCTGCAAGCCGGCTTCGGTATAACAGGTGACGCCCACGCCGGCGACTGGCACAGGCAGGTGAGTCTGCTTGGAGAAGAATCCATCGAGAAAATGAGAGCAAAAGGCGCAGATGTCACTGAAGGAGACTTTGCAGAAAACATCACCACGGAAGGGATTGACCTGCAGTCTCTGAAAATCGGCAGCAAACTCAGACTCGGACCTGATGCCGAAGTTGAAATTACCCAGTTCGGCAAAGAATGCCACGGTGGATGTACAATTTTTCAACAGGTCGGAGATTGTATTATGCCTCGGGAAGGAGTCTTCGCAAAAGTAACAAAGCCGGGCCAAATCAAAACCGGTGACACAATAGAGATATTATAGTCGCAAGGTCAAAAGGCAAACAAATCCGCCCGAATTAATTTTACTTATTAATGATAATATCTCTTAATTTTTCTTGTAATAAAGAAACATATTTATCAGACTATAGACATGAGAATAATAATGTAAGAAAAGAATGTGAGGCATTTATGAAGTCAAAAGTAAGACTTTTGATAGCATTTTTCTTTATTCTCTTATTGTTTGTATGCGTCTATTCTTATGATAAAACAGTCTATTCTTTTGATAAAACAGCAGAGGGTAAGTGGGGCAAAGCTTCAAATTGTCTGCAAGTGAGGTTGTCCTGTCCTCGTTCCCGTTACAACATTGGCGAAACGATTAAGATTTATATTGTATTCAGAAATATCGGCGGAACCTCACAAACTATCAGGATGCCTTCCCTGTACGCAACAGTTAACATGTCGTGTAATAATAAAGCCTTTTCTGATGCTATAGGAGCTTACCCAAGTGGAATAGAAAAATTAACACTTTCACCCGGTCAAACATCGCCAAGCTATTTCCTAGAGGCCTGTGGAACAGATCATGAAGGAGCAGGTGTATATAAATTCTCCGGTGGAATTGGCAACGATGAAGTAGGATTGTTGGAATTTGAACCTCTTAAAGTTAAGGTAGGTCCATATATTAGTTTTTTTGGGTGGCATTAAATTCAAAACTGCACTTTCCAAATATAGTCGGGCTGGTTTGGCCTTAGGTATTACACTGAAATGATTAAAGTAGCCATACTGACAGTTAGTGACAGTTGCTTTCAGCAAAAAAGGGAAGACATAAGCGGACAAACCATCAAGGACCTGCTGGCGGACGATAAATTTGAGATTTGTGAATACAAAATAGTAGCCGATGAACATCAAAATATCAAAGAAGCCCTGTTATACTTTTCGGATGAACTCAAAGCCGATATTGCCCTGACTACTGGCGGCACCGGATTCGGCCCCCGGGACGTCACGCCTGAGGCCACCATTGAGGTATGTCAAAAAATGGTTCCCGGCTTAGCAGAAGCAATGCGGTTGGCGGGGCTGAAAAAGACAAAAAAAGCTATTCTTTCACGCTCAGTGGCGGCAATCCGAGGAAATACGCTTATTATTAATCTTCCGGGCAGCCCAAAAGGCGTGAAGGAATCGCTGGAGGCGATTTTGGACGTTCTTCCGCACGCTGTAGACATGATGCATGGGGCCGGTCACTGAGGAAAAAACAAAGAATTGGACAGAAGCCATAAGGCTCAAAATATATGCAAAACCAGGTTTACTGATTTTAGGGCTTGAAAAAAGCAATGATTTCGAGTAGACTTTTCGCCGTGAAAATAAAACTACAAATATCCAATAAAAACGCTTATGACCCGAAGAATGCCAAAAAGCTACTTCAACAGGGCTTTACCCTTATAGAGCTTCTTGTTGTGATAGCCATTATCGCCCTTTTGCTTTCGATAATTATGCCGTCCCTTGAGAGAGCAAGATCGATGGCGATGCGGGTCAAATGCGGACACAACCTAAAGCAAATCAACCTGACTATATGTATGTATCTCGAATCAAACGACGATGTATATCCTTGTGCTCAGGACCCACATCCGGAACCACCATTCGGCTACTGGCTGTGGATGGGACGGTTTCGGTCGCTTATCGAGCCTTATCTGAGCACCAATATCACAGAGGACAATCCTTCGGTTATGCTTTGCCCTCAGGACCTTAATACCGATACTGCAAATGAGAGCTTCAGTTATGCCTACTCCATGGCCTTCTACCACAGCCCCGAGCAAATCAACGATATGAACAGTGTCGAACATACCTTTTCGTATACTCTTATTAAGCCATCAATACCGCAAAGTAGTCTGGATGTAGTCAAACCGTCTGGAAAGATACTCATCGGAGAATGGTTCAGTAACCATTACCCCGTGGAAAATGACCAGGGATGGTGGTTCTGGGTGGGACGCAGAAACTATTTGTTCGCCGATGGACGGGTCAGTTACCTTGATGTCGACCAAATCCGCCCGGCCAATGACATGGCCCCGGATCCGCACCTTACAATTAACGGTATCAAGGGCATCGACTCACCGCCTTAAAGAAATCCCTAATCCCATCTGCCATTGTGAACAAAGCAAACAATCCGAAACCGAACTGGAAAACCATAAACGGAAAACGCCGGTAATCCAAAACGGCCTATGAGATAAAAACACAGGACACAAAACAAAATGGCTCATGAAGACCTGTGGCTGCAGCTTGACAGACTTGACGGCCAAAAAACCGCACAAAGGGCAAAGTGTCAATACATGACCGAGTCGCCGCGTTACGTTATCAGTCTGCTGAACACCGAATATACGGTCAATCTCCCGGACAGACAAATCTTCTCAATTCAAACAGGTTCTGAACCAAAAGACGCAGAGTTTCTTGAACAGCTTTGTATCCTCGCCTATCTGATAAACGCCCAGGATTTGCCGCCTGCCAACAAATTTGTCGGGCCGGAACACCTACCCAGCGGACAATTCTTCTTCCGGGGCCTGCACAGCCTTCCAACCAAGAAACTGGAAGAGGCATTCGGCAACTCGCCCGAACAGCTATACGAAGTTTCAAAGAAACTCGGCGCCAAACGAAGCGAATTTGGTGATGCCTCTATCGAGTTTCATGCCTTACCACGCATACCGATAACGATAATAATCTGGCGAGGAGACGAGGAATTCGAGGCCAGAGCATCGATGCTATTCGACCAAACCGCAGGCAGTCAACTGCCTCTGGATGCTCTGGGAGCGCTGGCGAATCTGACCGTGAAGGCATTATTAAAATCGCAAGAATGAAATAATAAGACCGCTTCAATGCACGAAGGCAATTACCCACCACATTTATGTAATATCTAACAAGTGAGGGAATATCGTGAAGTTTTACCCGCCTTACTTTAACGCGAACGATTCCTGAGATACCGCGTATAAGCTACGGTAGTATATGGATTAGCAGTTTTAGAGAAAAAAATGGTAAGATAATAGTTGAAAAAACAAGAGAAAACTGCAAAAATACGCTTTTATGTTGATCCTATATTGTACTACTCAACCAATGGAGTTGGCAGGGCCGGATTTCTCGGCCTTCTCAATATTTGTTAATGCAGGGTGCAAAAATAGCAATTGGCGGCAAAGGGGGTGTTGGCAAGACCACCGTATGCGCGGTCTGGGCACAATTATTCGCCCGTGATAAATTTGACGTTCTGGCGATTGACGCCGATCCAAATACAACTCTTGCATTCGCTTTTGGCATACGTCCCGAACAAAATCCTGAGCCTCTTATCAAGATGAAACAGCTAATCGCCGAGCGAACGGGCACCGACAGGGAATCCATTGGAGCATACTTTAAGCTGAATCCTAAAGTCAGCGATTTGCCTCAAAAACACTGGGTTGAGGCCAATGGAGTAAAATTGCTCGTGTTGGGAGCTATTACGCAGGCCGGCGGAGGTTGTGCATGCCCGGAAGGAAGCTTCTTAAAAGCACTACTTACCCATACCATACTACAGAGGCAGGAAATAGTTTTGGTTGATTTGGCCGCGGGCGTTGAGTTTATGGGCAGGGCAAGCGTGCAGGGTGTTGATGCATTTGTAGTGGTCGTGGAACCGGGCGGCAGGAGCATTGAAACGGCAAATAACGTATCGAAAATGGCCAGAGAATTAGGAATCAAAAACGTCGCAGCCATTGCCAATAAAATTACAGAATCCTCACAAACAGATGTGATACAATCGCAGTTGAAAGAGGTTGCTCTGCTGGGAAGCCTTCGTTATAATCCGGCGGTGCAGAAAGCAGACCTTGAATTTAAGCCGGTCTTTGATACCTGTCCTGAACTGGTGGAAGAATTAAAGGATGCCAAAAACAAGCTGACGGAATTAATCAGCGAAAGGGCCGTGACTTCATAGTATAAAAGACATAAGAAATTCAGTTGATTTGAATTATCCCGGAGAACAAGATGGACGTAAAAAACAAAGGCATAATTGTAGAAATCGAAAAATGCTTAGGCTGTAAAAGCTGTGAAATAGCATGTGCCGTGGCCCATTCGAAATCAAAAGTACTTGAAGAGGCGATGCAAGAGCAGCCAAGGCCTCAACGCAGAGTAACTGTGCAGGATGCAGGAGAATTTGCGGTGCCTCTGCAGTGCAGGCACTGTGAAGACGCACCGTGCATTTCGGTTTGCCCTACGGCAGCCATACACCGAAAGGAAGTGGATGGACCTGTGTTGATTGAACAGGACAAGTGCATCGGCTGCAAATATTGCCTTGTGGTCTGCCCTTTCGGGGTGATTGAGGTATCTTACGACGGCAAAGTCATGGTCAAGTGCGACCTTTGCTACGAACGCGCCAAGGCCGGACAAATACCGGCCTGCGTGGAGGCGTGTCCCACAAAAGCGCTAAAATATGGCAGTGAAAAGGATCTGGCGGCCGGCAAACGCCAACGCGCCGCCCAAGACCTTGTTTCGTCAACTCAGAAAAACAAAGACACAAAAGAATAAAAAGAGTGCTCAATGATTACGGTGACCGTATGCGTCGGCAGCTCGTGCCATATTAAGGGGGCGCGAGAAATGATAACCAAATTTAACGATTTTCTGGCCGAAGAGGGTCTTGAGAACAAAGTCGAGTTGAAAGGCTCATTCTGCATGGAACGCTGCGGGGAGGGAATCAACTGGATGATAGGAGAGGAGATTTTAAGCAGTCCCAGTGCCGCCGAAGGTGTCAAATTGTTTCGAAAAAAAGTACTGTCGGCCCTCAAGAAGAAAAAGAGGCCCAAAGCTGCTCCCAAACGCTCCCGTAAAAGGAGAAGTTAGTATGAAGCAACTTCCCAAAAGCCAGGTAGATACTCATACCAGTGCCATACTGCAGCATACACCGAATGGTGTCCTTCTTGTGGACAAAAAGACGCACATTCGTTTCGTCAATCCAGCCTTTCTTACAATGTTCCGGTGTGCCGACGACGATCTTTTGGGCCGACGTGCCAAGGAATTCGTCCATTCGGACTGCTTCGAACGCGCCATCACTGCAGGCGGCTCACTGATGGTCAAGGAAAGCATTCCCGAACACGAAGTAAGCTTTCGGGTGGGTATTTTCCCCATTGAGGGCGAGGACCTTTACTGCGGTATCTTCATAGATATTTCTGAGGAGGAAAAGGCCAGAAAAGACTTTCTTGACCTAAAGGCACAGATGCTGACAAGGGCCCAGGAGGTCATTTCCCGACAGATGCAGACGGCGCAGGAAATAGCCAGGCTGCTCGGTGAAACAACGGCAGAAACCAAAGTACTTCTGAAGAAACTAATGTCGCTCTATGAGGAAGAAGGCCAGTGATGAGGTTATTCTACGAATGGGGCGGAAAACAGCTCCAAAAACATGGTGAAGAGCTCTGTGGTGATAATCTGGCTTTTTCCCGTCAAGCTGATTCGGTAATGTTGGCGCTTTCAGACGGGCTTGGCAGTGGTGTAAAGGCAAATATATTGTCTACTTTGACCACGCAGATCGTTATGCACCTGATGGAAAATGAGCTGCCCTTAGGCGAGGTAGTTGAAACACTTAGTAGAACACTGCCGGTGTGCGAGATCCGAAAGCTCGCCTACAGTACCTTTTCAATCGGAAAATTCTCTACCGAAGGGCACGCGCGGGTGGTCGAGTTTGATACGCCCTCGGTTGTTCTTTTGCGACAGCGCAAGTCCGCTCCCCTGCCCTACGAGGAAAGAAATATCGAAGGCAAGACCATTCGAGAGCTGGAAGTTGAACTGAAAGTCGGCGATTGGCTTGTCTTTGTCTCCGATGGTGTTTTAAACGCCGGCATAGGCGGACTCTACCCTCTTGGATGGGGTGCAGAGCAGGTTGCACGGTTCCTCGAAGAGCACTGTCATCCGGACCTTTCCGCCCAGCAGCTTGCGGATAAGCTCGCAGAGGCGGCGTGGGATCTGTACTGCGGCAAGCCGGGCGATGACGTGAGCGTGGCCGTTATAAAGGTTCGCCACAAACTTACGGTCACCATTTTAACAGGCCCCCCGGCGGACAGGAGCGTCGACAAAAAAATCGTTGACAGATTCACAAAACGCCAGGGATTTCTGGCGGTTTGCGGGGGAACTACATCAAAGATTGTTGCACGTTGTATGGGAAACAAGTCGCTGGAAGTCGATCTTGCCACAATGAAACCCGATGTTCCCCCATTGGCCCGGTTGGAAGGCATCGACCTGATGACCGAAGGAATTCTGACGCTGACAAGAACCAATGAGCTTCTTCATTCAGGCACAGATCAAGAGATGGTCAAATTCCAAACGGATGCAGCTTCGGCTCTGCTCCGCCTGTGCATAGAGGTTGACCATATTCATTTCATAGTGGGTCTAAGTGTAAATCCGGCCCATCAAAATCCCGACCTGCCGCGACAACTGGGTATGAAACTGGCTGTGGTGAGGGAGATTGCCGAAGAGCTTCGTAAAAGAGGCAAGGAGGTGACGATCGAGACCGTTTAGCCACCGAGAAGACCTGTCCACCGCCGGTAATCAGCGGACTGTTGACAATAAAGTCAGGCTTCCATATACTTGTCGATTTATTTTGATAACGAACCAATAAATGTAACATAGAACATGGCCAAGGACAACAATATCTTAGAACAGATAGTCGATCGTTATGACGGTGAAGTGGGGATGCTCATACCCATGATGCAGGACCTTCAGGCCGAGCACGGATACCTGCCTCCTGACCACCTGCGTTCGCTCGCGAAGCTGCTGGAACTGCCCCTGAGCCGTCTCTACGCCGTAGCGACTTTTTATTCATCGTTTCGCCTGGCTCCAAGGGGTGCACACGATGTGTCACTTTGCATGGGTACGGTATGTTTCCTTAAGGGTTCGAGTGCCATTTCCGAGGCAATCAGCCGGGAGTTCCGGGTTGAGCCGGGCGGGACAACACGCGACCGCTTATTCAGCTTTCAGGCCGTCAATTGTGTGGGTGCCTGTGCCCTGGCACCGGTAATGGTGGTTGATGGAAAATATTACGACGGTGTTACCCCGGATTCCGCACTTGAAATTCTACATAAGCTAAGTCCCGATGAAGAGAATGCCGAGACAACTACAAAAGGAGGCACAGTGTGATCAGCATCTCGACCAGATTTACAAGCGGTTCCGATATCGAAAACTTCGCGAAGAAGCTTAGCAGCAAAGACCGTCAGACTGCCAAAGCGGTGAGAGTCTGCATCGGGACGGGCTGTGCGGCCAAGGGCTCACGAAGGCTGTATGAGCTTTTTTGTGAGGCGGCCGAGCAGTCCAGCCAAGACGTCCGAGTCGAGGCAAAATGCGTAGGCTGTCATGGATTCTGCGAGCGAGGCCCGATTGTCGTGGTCGAACCGGGCCAGATTTTTTACCAACGGGTCGAAGAGCCTGACGTGGCCGAGATTTTCCGTGAAACCGTGGTCGGAGGAAGAACAGTCGAAAGACTGTTATATGAGGACCCCGTGACAGGGAACAAGGCCAAGAAGGCGGAGGAAATAGACTTTTACAAGGTCCAGGAGCGCATCGTTCTGGGCAATAACGGGCTTATTGATCCTACAACAATCACAGACTACATCGCAGAAGGCGGCTACAAGGCTCTTGCAAAGGTCCTGTCCTCGATGACACCGGAGGAAGTAATCTCAGAAGTAGAGACAGCAGGCCTTAGGGGACGCGGGGGCGGAGGCTTTCCAACGGCAAGGAAGTGGCGCTCCTGCAGAGAGGCCAAAGGTTCCACAAAATATGTTATTTGTAATGGTGATGAAGGAGATCCCGGGGCATTTATGGACCGCTCCATTATGGAGGGCAATCCACACTCGGTTATCGAGGGAATGCTCATCGGGGCATACGCCATTGGTTCTGAGCAGGGCTATATCTATGTTCGCAACGAGTACCCTCTGGCCGTTGAACATCTGAAAATGGCCATCTCGCAAGCCCGCGATTGTGGGCTTTTAGGCAAGAACATTCTGGGTAGTTCGTTTTCATTCGATATCCGCATCAACCGCGGCGGCGGGGCATTTGTTTGTGGTGAGTCTACAGCGCTGATGGCTTCACTGGAAGGAAGAACCGGCGAACCCAGAGCAAAGTATGTGCACACCGTGGAAAGCGGGCTCCGGGAAAAACCCACAAATCTCAACAACGTTGAGACATGGGCCAATATTCCAGCTATTATAAACAGGGGAGGGAAATCCTTTGCCGACATCGGGACGGAGAAGTCCAAGGGAACAAAGGTATTCAGCCTTGTTGGAAAGGTAGTCAATACCGGGCTTGTTGAAGTGCCAATGGGCATCACGCTTCGGCGGATAATCGATCAGATTGGCGGCGGAGTACGAGATGGCAAAAGCTTCAAAGCGGTACAGACTGGTGGGCCGTCCGGCGGATGCATACCTGCAGAGCACCTTGATGCCCGTGTGGACTTTGATGAGCTCACTAAGCTGGGTTCGATGATGGGCTCCGGCGGGATGATTGTCATGGACGAGGACACCTGCATGGTCAAAGTCGCCAAGTATTTCACCAATTTTCTTAAGGAAGAATCCTGCGGTAAATGCACGCCCTGCCGGGAAGGCCTGGCCCAGATGCTGTATGTTCTCGACCGCATAACCGATGGAGAAGGACAGGTCGGCGACGTGGAAAGGCTGGAGGGCCTGGCCGAACTGCTGGAGGGAACGGCCTTATGCGCCCTCGGCAAGACTGCGGCAAATCCTATTATCTCAACAATACGTTATTTCCGTGACGAATATGACGCCCACATTAAAGAAAAGCGATGCCCTGCAAAAGAGTGTCGTGGTCTGTTCCGTTATGAAATCGATTCGGAAGCCTGCAAGGCTTGCGGTATTTGTATGAAAAATTGTCCGGTGGACGCCATTACCGGTGACAAGAAGGTTCCGCATGTAATTGACCAGGAAAAATGCACGCTATGCGGGACCTGCTGGGAAAAATGTCCGTTCGCCGCGGTATTAAAAGTATAAAGAGGCCCCCAAAACGCAAGAAGTCGCGTTTGGGGACCCCAGAAAGGTTAACAAGTGCCCACAGTAACGATAGATGGATGTAAGGTCAGGGTCAAAAAGGACGCGACGATTCTGGATGCTGCAAGAAAAGCTGGAATCTGGATTCCTACGCTGTGCTATCACCCGTCCGTTTCGACTGATGCATCGTGCCGGCTTTGCATGGTTGAGCTTGACCGCGGTGACTGGAGACAGCTTGTAACCGCCTGCAATTATCCGGTTCGCCGCGATATCGTTGTTTATGCTTCCAGCGAACGGGCACAGCAGGCCCGCCGCGGCGTTATGGAGTTGTTGCTTGCCCGTGCACCGGAAAGCGAAGAACTAAAGGCACTGGCCGAACGCATGGGCGTTTATGAAACACGGTATCCCAAGGTAACAGAGAGTCAGCGAAACTGCATACTGTGCGGTTTATGCGTTCAGGTGTGCGAAGAGATAATCGGCAAAGCCGCCATCGGATTTGCCGGCCGCGGCGTTGACAAGGCTGTTGCGGCACCCTTCCGGCAGCCTTCCGAGGATTGTATCGGATGCGGGGCGTGTGCTGCAATCTGTCCGGTCGGGACTATCAAAGTGAGGTTCCACGAAGATGAGAAGGAAATAGAGATATCCCCCTTCAAATCGCGGGCAAAGATGCTTGTCTGCCAGGAATGTGGAGCGCTTATAGCCAGCGCACAAGTAAATAAAGAAGCTCTTGAAAAGGTCGACTTCAAAAGCGAAAGATTTCGTCGAAGTCTGCGGTTGTGTCCAAAATGCAGGAGACTGCAGACCGTTGCCAAGCTTGGAACTGTCACGTTTGTCAAAAAATAAAGTGGTTACTGTGATTATGCAGCCAGCCAAAAGCCATCGGCTGCTTGATATACGGGCCCAAATATGGTATAAGAATTGTTTTTCAAGTTATTGAAGTTAAGTAATTACTAAGGAATTGTTTATGGATTCAAAAAAACGTAGTAGCGACAAAGCAACACAGGAAATGCTAAAAAACTTGAGCGAGGCGAGTATAGAAACGGCCTGGGATAGATTTGAGCAACAAGAGCCTCAATGTGGTTTTGGCAAACTGGGCATTTGCTGCCGAAATTGCTCAATGGGGCCCTGCCGGGTTGATCCCTTTGAAGATGGACCGCAAGCCGGTATATGTGGTGCAACCGCTGACACGATTGCAGCGCGTAACCTGCTGCGAATGATTGCCGCCGGAGCTGCCGCACATTCCGACCATGGCCGCGACATCGCGCACACATTCAAGATGGCGGTGGAAAGCGATAGTTGTGATTATATGATCAAGGACGAGTTAAAATTAAGGGAGGTCGCAGCGAGATTTGGTATAAAGGTAGAAGGCAGAGACTCGAAGGAGATTGGTAATGAGCTGGCGGATGCAGCACTGGCCGAATTCGGCAAACAAGAAGGGACTCTTATAAGTGCGGCAGCTTACCCGCCAAAAACAAGGCAGAAAATCTGGAAAGAACAGGGTGTAACTCCGCGTTCTGTTGACCGTGAGGTCGTGGAAATTATGCACAGGACGCACATGGGGGTGGGCTCCGACTACAAAAACCTGATGAAGCAGGGAATACGCTGTTGCCTGGCCGATGGCTGGGGCGGGTCTCTAATCGCAACGGAGCTATCGGATATTTTATTCGGCGGTCCTCAGCCGATTCGGTTCGGTGCCAATCTGGGTGCTCTTGACGCCAAGCAGGTCAATATCGTTGTACACGGTCACGAACCGACATTGTCGGATATAATCGTTGGGGTGTCACAGGAACCGGAACTGGTAAAAATGGCCAAAGACCAAGGGGCCGAAGGCATAAATCTTGCCGGTATGTGCTGCACAGCCAATGAAATTCTGATGCGTCACGGCATAGCGGTTGCCGGTAACTTTCTCCAGCAGGAACTGGCAATAATGACCGGCGCGGTTGAAGTTATGCTGGTAGATGTGCAGTGCATTATGCCTGCGCTGGCATCACTGACAGACTGTTTCCACACCAAGCTGATTACCACCTCCCCCAAGTGCAAAATCGCCGGAGCCGAGCATATTGAATTCCACGAAGACAGGGCAGTGG
>SMTZ1_10001738_pt1 | contig 24246 bp, 21 predicted proteins | sample DeeMarSWOR136_30_FD_25667 | JGI IMG/M metagenome (IMG submission 25667) | reverse complement strand
TCATGCTCCCGCTGCGATCAATTACTAATACCACATTGATCCCAACTTCTCCAGCAGTTAGTTCCTTTACTTCAATAGGAAGTTCTCTTACATTATCTTCTCTCACTTCAAAATTATTTTCATCAAGCTTACCAATAATAAAACCAGCATCGTTCATCACCGTAACAAGCGAAACGATTCGTGGAAAGCCAGCAGCATCGATATTATTATATATTAGCTTTATACTATCGAGATCGGTCGATTGACAGGAATTATTATTAAATACAGCACCCTCAACAGTAAAAACCAAACCTTGTGCAGCTACAAGAAAGCAAAAGAATAAAAGCAGAGCTAATGCAATAAATTCAAATTTATACAATAAGTTTTTATTGTTATCACTTAGTTTCCTGGTAGTTGTTTTCAACCCCCTTATAACTTTTAATCCCTTAATGCAATTCATGATAATCATCAACTCCTAACTGCTATTTAGTCAATGTTAACTGGTTTAGTCTAACAAACATAAATCTTAGTAAGTGAAATCTACAGGCCGTTTCATCCGATTTTGTTTCTTCGGTCGAAATTCTGGTTCAGATACTCGAAAGTTAGATAAATTTTCCCTAACTGGATGACCATTGCCATTTGATTTTTTCTCTAAATATAACAGAGCCTGCCGCAACTCTTCTGCCCTGTTTGCCAACAGGTTCAATTGACCATTGAATATAGAGAACACATAAGTACCCCCCATATTCAGCACCAGGCTGATGATAAGACCTACTAAAGTTGTCACAAGGGAGATACTCATGCCCTGTAGAATTGTCGGACCATCTAATTTGCCAGCATGGAAGGTTTGGAAAATACCCCATACTGTTCCCAACAGGCCCAGCGCCCCGGCTGTTTCAGAAAGAAATCCATTCACTCGATTGAAAGTTTCAAATGAGTCTCTCTCTGCAACTAAGAATTGATTAATATCATCGCCAATTGGTTCGGCTCGATTGGTTTTATCGAATGTCGTTATCATTTGATACATCAAACGAGACGCCCTTGTAGAATTACTATTACGAATCAATTTTACCAATCCACGAATACCGTTTGCTTTAATTTTTTCCTGCAATAATGATTGAGATCGAGATTTATCTCGATTTTCAAATAAAGTTCTATAAATTATCAACATAATTCCACTAGCAGTTATAACAACGAACGGCCAAAATAACCAGTCTGTCATTTTGATAATTTTCCACACTGTAAGTTTTTCTTTTGGTTCTGAATTTGGGTCCTGTAGATTTTGATTTTCAATTTTTGCTCTACTATTTCTTTTCCCTTGTGCCTGTAATGCTGAGAATCCTAAAAGCATCACAAAAACACCCAGAATGAATATGACATAATACCACTTTTTCACGAATCGTTTTTTTTCATAACTGCTATTTTTACTCACTGCTATCCTCCTATTATTACAAGTTGCTTTTTAGTTGTAACCGGTTTAATTACATTATATTACTTTGCCTTTATCGTCGACTTTTAATAGGTTAAAATCATGGTACAATTTTACTTGCTTGTAGTTTTGTTTTTTTACTAAATCGTAGATACACCGTACGATTTAGGCGAGAAATTTTTATTGGTAATGACTTAGATGTTTTTCCCTGTCCGCTCATTGCTCTCACCGTTAAGGAACATAAATATTGACCTGGTGTCACAAGTTCACCCCATTCATTTTTCCAATCCCATTCCATTTGATCAGGAAGTCTGTCCTTTCCTTTATAATTTCTGACAACCTCTTCCTTATCATTTTTAATTGTCAGTTCCCATTCTTTTACATGACGTGTTTTGCCATGTACATTAAAACTTATTGCCAATTTATCAACAGAGCAAAACGGTTTTTTCTGTGATTTATTTTGCTGACCAGATTCGAAACCATCCAACTTAACCTTACCTGTTGAATTTACCCTGGCTATGCCGATATTTTGGGAGGTTGTAATTCTTTGCTGGAGTAGATGACGTTTTAAAGATTGAGCATCAGCTAAAGATTTATCATCAGTTTGCAATATTAGCTTCAATTCTGGATTATTTTGCAGCTTTAGTCTGATTTCTTGTCCTAATTTAACGTAACGCTGCTTTCGTATTTTATCAGTCTCATATTGATTTAAAACGCCAGTCGGAATTATGAGTAGATTTCTGTTATTACTAGTGGCATCCAGGTATTCTGGCACTAGCTCATTTATATTCTCTAATTGCCATTGGTTAATTCCTGGAGACATGCTGCGAACAATGGTTTCTTCTTGAATTCTCATTAAAAGCCGTATTGTAAGCTGTTATCTTTTGAGAGATTAACCTGAACCTCCATTTTTATTGGCATAGTATTTTCAAATGAAAATCTGAATAGACCGAATTTTTCATGATTATATGAAACAGCAAGCCCATATCTGGCGAAAGTACCATCATGGTGAAGCAATAACGCAGGCATAAAACTACTAAATTTATAACCAACAGCGGCACATATCTCCTGGGGCAAAATCGCACTTGTCTGGCGACCTATATCAGGACGGTTAAAATGATCGATCCCAATTCCAACAGACCAACGGTCAGGATTCCAAAATGCCCCCAATCCGAAATTAAAATTTATTTTCGCTAAATTGCCAGCCAATAGTGGATCGTTTACATCTACCAAATTGAAATCTTGCTTACTAAAGCCAAAGCGACCGATCCCGATCTTAATTCCTAACGATAAATTATTTGTTATTTTTCTGCTCAACATAACGGAGCTTGTTAATTCAGAATAAATACCTGCTGAAAAATAGCGCAAATCACCACCTATGCCAATTTCATAAGGTAGATAAAAAGGAAAACTGGCATTGATGTGACTTTCTCTTATCTCAAAATTTTGATTATGTAAAAATCCAAAATGAAATACCTTTAATCCTATTGACACCCTGGAATATTGAGAAGAAATGACAGATGGATTAATTTCTGAAACCCAGGGCTGAGAAATTTCTGCAGGATTATAAATATTAAATCCCTGTGCCCAACTATTGGTATAAGTAAATATCCCGCTGAATAAAATGATGGAATAGATCACTACAAGTAATCTTTTACGGCTTTTGAGTACTTTTTTAATCATGGCTGTCTCTTTCATTGTTAATCTCATTTGATTAGTTTATTCATAACTAAATGATAATTACTTTTAATTGTCATAATTAATTTTGCCACTATTCTTGCAAGAACAATACCAAATTGAGAAAATGAATATTTATGTTTCTAATTTAAAGCATATTAACATATTTGACATGAAATAACCACTTAATAATAAAGTAACTATAAAAATATTGCTTTTAATTACTTAGTATAAAGACCATAAAAAGTAGATAATAATTACTCATAATATTAATTAAATGGGAGAGCTTTACTCACAAGTTTGAAATTTGAATTACAAAAAAGACAGATTGGTTGATATTATAAGTCTATTAAATTGATTATGTTTTGTCTTTCTCAATTTATAATCAATTGAAAATATTATATTAGAATAATTTAATCAAGAGGGGGGATGTGTAGAAAATTAGCATATTGGATATTTACGTTAGATGTTTTTTCCAGATTGAGTGAGGTATATTCAAATGATTTAAAATTAGAATTATTTGAAAATCGTTAAATTAGTTGTCGGGCTGTTTATTTGTAAAATGTAAAAATAAAAAAGGCGTGTTTTAACACGCCCTGCAATTACTTTTGAGATTTCTCTTGTTATAATTCACTTCCGTGACCTTGTGGTCATAATTAATTAGTCTATTTCATAATCTAAAAACGGATTCTCAAACTTAAATTCTTCTTCCATTAATTCTTCATAATCATCGAACCAGTATGCATCAGGATGACTCCTGGCAATTATAAATTTTGCTTTGTCACCTGGATTAGCTGCGCGGTGGTATCGCATATAAATATTACTTTCCGTTTTTCCAACAACATGAATTTTTCCCGACCGATGGGACATAACAAAACGGGCTCGTTTGCCAAGTCCTGAACTTCTCATCCGAGCTTGCTCAAATATTTCATATCCTCTTTCTAAAGGAACCGAATAAATTTTATTACCTAATGTGGGACGGCACTGGAAGACATAATAAGGAGGTACGCCAATGAAAGAAAGTTTCCGGAATAGTTCTGCAAGTACATCAGGATCGTCATTGATGCCTTTGATTAGCGGTGTCTGGTTGCAGGTTACTGTTCCTGCTCTGTGTAATAAATACATCGCCTCCACTGCCTGGTCAGTTAATTCACGCGGATGATTGAAATGCGCCATTATGTAAATTCTTTTATCCCTGGTGCTATATCGCCCGATCATCTCCAAAAGTGATGGATCATTTAAAATACGAGATGGATTAAATGCTGGTATTTTCGTGCCTATTCGGATAATCTGAACATGCTTAATCTCCCTCAATTGACGAATGATGGGTTCCAGTCTATTTGTTGATAAAACAAATGGATCACCTCCAGTAAGTAACAGATTGGTTATTTCCTTGTTCTGACGAATATAATCTAGCCCCTCACTAATATCTCTTACCACTTCATCATTGCCATTCATAAAAATTCGTTTTCTAAAACAGAATCGACAGTAACCTCCGCAAATATCATTTACCAGTAATAAGGCAGTATATTCATACTTATGTTCCAAACCTAGAACTTTCCTGTAAGATTTTTCATTTGATGCATCAAGTTTTCCCCATTCTTCCAATTCCTCCAGGTTGGGTACAATCAAACGGCGGATGGGATCATCTGGATCATCCCAATTAATTAATGTTTGATAATATTCGTTGCTGCGGAAGGCAAATTTTTCATTGACTGGCTGTAGTCGATCTCGCTCTTCTTGAGAAAGCTGGGGGATTTGGCTGAGCATTCTTAGATACTTTGGATTGTTCATAGTTCTCCCTCCTAAGTTACTTGAACATACTAATTATCTGCATCTTTTGTTTGTTTATAAGTTTGCCTTTAAGGATAATAAAAGATATGGTAACTCAGAGCAACTTTTGAAAAAAGCAAACTTTAAATATAACAATTTGTTAGGAAATAAACAATACATTTTTTAAATAGTTAGTAATCGCTCAGTCTTGAGAAGAGACATAACCTTTCAAAGGTTCAAAAACTTTGAAAGGCTACGCCTGCCAACCAATGACTGAGGCATTACAATAGTTAAGATTTCCAGTAGAACGACAGCGAGGTACGGGATATGTCTATTTAAAAATTGAGAAATTAAAAGATTTGCCCTGGTGGGGATTAACTAAATTTTAGAAAAATTAATCCAATGCTCCTTAATTAACTCGTTTAAAAATGCTTTTATTTAAACAGTTTCCTCAATTCATTAGTAGTGAATTGATCTTTTCCTTTATCACTAATTTTAATAAATTTATTTTTGTAATGAAAAATAACCTTTTCACCCAGGGTAAGAAGTTTAGCAACATCAGGATAAGTTAATGCTAAATCCATATATGCCTGGCTTGAATACTTAATATCAATTGTTTTTTCATTCTTGTATTCACTATCAATCCAAAAATCATCTTTGAAATAAAAGGTACGTGTTCCAATTCTTTTAATATATTGATTAGAAGATAGCGCTGCTGCTTCTTTCAATTCTCTTGATCTTTTGCTCATTTCTACAGCAAGTTTGCCTGTGCCTGCGGATTGTTTAGCAGCAGGCATTGCTGCCATATATGATATTTTTGCATCCTTATAACCCGATTCTATTTCAATATTATCATCAACGGCGTTTTTCATTAACCTTGGCTCAAAGCGCTGCATTTGGTGGGCAATAACATCATCTTCTTGAATTAAAAATGATGTATACGGCGACATTACCCCGTACTTCTTACTCAATCGAACTATTTCATCTTTAAGTTCTTTATTTTCGCCATGCAGTCTAATTTCGTCCATCAGATAGCCAATTTTGCGGGTTGCCCAGAGATAGGGAATAAAATCATTCTCTTTATTCGATGATGTAAAATCAGCCTTATAAATAAATTTTTTTTCTTTATCCTTAACCTTACCGTTAAGTGTAATATCTCTTTTCCTTTCTTGTTCATATCTTCCAAAAATAGTCAATTGAGAGCCTTTAAACAGATCAGGGATTTTTGGGGGAAAAACATCTTCAACTTTAATACCTCCGAAGTCCAGTGATAAATCAGTCAATACAGGATGACTAATTTTGTCATAAAACATGGAAATTTTTTGTTCAATTTTTTCATTGGTCTCAATATAATCAGAAACGGCATGGTTCGTTGAAGCAATTTTATCCAATAACACTGTGTTTACATCATAACCTACTCCGAAAGTGAAAACTTTGATTGTTTCCTTATTTTTGTCAGTAACATTTTTTATTATATTTCCTATATTCGTTTCGCCTACCGTGGGTAATCCATCCGTAATGAAGACAATACTAAGGGGTTGGTTTTTCTTATATTCCATTTCCAAAGCTTGTAATAGTGCCTCATTAATATTGGTACCACCTTTTGCTTCTATTTCGTCAATGTATTTGAGCGCATCCTTACGATATTCAGATACATCTACGAGGTTCTTTTTGAATAATTTTGATTCGGTACTGAAAGTAATTAAATTGAACCGATCCTTTTTATCCAGATGATTAATACAATATTTCAAAGCTTCCTTTGACTGTTCAATTTTTTCCCCAGCCATACTTCCTGATACATCTAAGATGAACACAATATCTTTTTCAATAATATCCTTTTTTGATAACTCAGTTTTAGGTGAGATAAGAAGCATAAAAAAACCATTTTCATCCTCATCAGGATGATAGGTTAGAAGATTTATTCCGAAATCGCTTTCTGAAAAAGAATAATAAAGGAGAAAGTTATCTTCGATATCCTTTCTTTTCCCCTCATAACTTATTATTACGTGCTGATCATTTTTTGGGGAAATATCAACATCATGACTTGGGGAATAAATATTCTTTAGAGGAATTTTAGACTGAATATCAATGAAAATAACTTGAGAAATATCCGTTGAAAACTTTTTCTTTCCGGGAGGACGATGATCTTTGTCCTCTTTCTCATCTAAAGGAATCAGGTATGGCGGTCGATGCCACGGTCGTGGAGGTCGACGAAAAACACGTTCTGACTCGAATTGCCCCCGTAAGGGATAGCTAAATTGAACCAGGTCTCCATCAAGCTTTAAAAGTAGTGAATACTCCAAGACAATTTTCCTTTGTTTCTTAGGTGGAATCGGGAAAATCTTAGCGCTGAACAGGTTGTGGTCAACATATTCCAAAAGTGCCGGATCAAGACTTCTGCGAACAATATCCTCATATATTTTTCGGGCTTCTTTTTTTTCAAGCAATTCACCGGATAAGACTTTTCCATCCGCATACATTTTGAAATCTGAAACACTGGCTCCTTTTGGCAAAGGAAAATAATAATTTCCTTCAATTGCTCGTTTTGAATCATTGTAAAAAACCTGGTCCACCTTAACTTTCGCAGCCTGATCGATAATGTCAACGCTTACCTTGTGTCCTGTCAATTTTGGCAGCGGTAGATGATGCGGTGGAATTGGACGAGGAATAATAAATCCCTGGGCAAATATTTCGCTCCCCACTCCCATAAAAATTGTGAGAGCAATTATTACGATCAGTGATTTAATTTTGGGAGAATGCATAATTTTCTCCTTTCATAACTTGATAAATCCAAATTTGATTACCTTTTAATATACATACAATCGGAAAGAAGAATTATTCCACTAGTCGTTATTTTTTTTCTAATTTTTTCATCAGATCATTTAGTTCTTCAATCTGCATTTGAACGCTGTCTGCATCTTCAATCGAGAATAGTAACGCTTTATTCTGGTAATAAAATTTTATCGCTTGTTGAATTACGGCTTTGTTATTTTTTTGCTTTGCCAGTTTATAGTATAGCACTGCCTGTTGATATGTTGCTTTTTTAACATACTCTAAGTCCGGTTGAGTATTTAAGTAGTCTTCCCAGGTTTTTATTTTCTTAGAAAAATTATGTGCTTTTTGTGCTGTCAAAAAAACTTCATTATATTTTGTATAATTTGAATCAAGTTTTTGTGTAAATCCGATTGTTGCTTTATCCGGCAAATAGTCAGCCTTAACTCCTTTTCTCTCTAATTGTTGTGCCTTTAAATTAACAGCCGCTGGTTGAACTGAAAAATCGCTCATTTTTTTATTCATGACTTTGGAAGCCTTCTTTGGAGGAACAGGAGCTTTGCTCAAAGGGATGACATTATCCTGAGGTGTGTCAGCTTTATCTTCATCAATAATCACGACTTCATCAAATTTTTTAGCTGGCTGATCGAGTGCTTTACCACTTAATGGTGGTTCAACTTTTGCTATTGATTTTTGACTCACTTGCTGTTGTTCGATCAATTTGGGTGTCTCGCTAGGTTGTTGTGCCGGCTTTTCCGTTGACACATTTTTGTTAGAGACGACTTCAGGTTGAGGCTTTGAGAGCGAGGCTTTTTGTTCAGTTAATTTTATAGCATCTTCAGTACCTACTTCGATTGGTAATTCAAATTTCCCTTCACGGAAAAAGAAAATTTGAACGAGAAAAAATATAATAACCGCAGTAGCTGCTAAACCAACTAATCGATAACTAATTTTTTCAGGTAAGATAATTCTTTTCAATCCCGTTAAAACATGTACAACCCACGAGATTTTTTCTTTTGGCGCCGCAATTTTATGCAATATATTCTGGCTTAACTGGGTCCAATATTGTGGCTGCGGTGCTGGAAAAGTTGCTATTTTTCCAAAGGAGTTTATTGATTTTAAAATTTCCAATTCTTTTGTACAGGTGGAACATTTTAACAAATGTTTTTTAACTTCAGCTTTTTCCTGAACACTGAGTTCATTGTCGATATAGCGTTCTAATCTATCTTTAATTTCCTTACAATTCATTGTTTGCACCTTTAACATTATTTTCAGATAAATAATCCTGCAATAATTCTCTTAATTTAGTACGGGCTCGTGAAAGCCGGGACATTACCGTTCCGACAGAAATATCGAGTTGCTCGCTGATTTCTTGATAGCTCAACTCGTCAGAAGTCCTTAAAATAAAAACCATTCTTTGATCAAAGGGCAACTGTTGTAGTGCGGCAGTCAGTTTTTCCTTAAATTCAATTTCTATTACTCCTTCAAGTGGATTTTCATTATTGAAGGCAATTTGGTTGACTTCATCTTCTGTTGAATTTGTAAAAGTTGTTTTCACTCGTGAAGTTTTAGCCTGAAAATTCAAAGTTGTATTAACTGCGATTCGATGAAGCCAGGGATAGAAAGAAAATCGTTCATCAAAGCGATGCAAATTCGAGTAAGCCTTCACAAAGGTATCCTGAGCAATATCATTGGTATCATCATGGTCCAGGATTATCTTTCGAACCGAATAATAAATACGCTTTTGATATTTCAATACCAACTTTTCAAAGGCGTTCTGATTTCCTTTTTTAGCGTTTCGAACCCATTTGAGATCTTCTTTGTCCGATCTATTTTTTAGGTGATCTTTCATACCCCTGATAATGATACAGATAAAAATTTGATTTATTCCATAAACTTTGATTTTCTATGTTCAAAATTGAAAAGGCTCATTCATCGCAACATCTCATCTTCGGGATGCGACATAAAAGCACCTTCCACCAGAACATTCAACATATCTGTCTGTCTGGTTACATAATAATCTGATTGAACTTTGTCAAATGGAGCTAAACCAATTTCCAAAAAGATGTGAGTAAATCGTCCAGGCAAGGGCTTGGTTTTAAGGAACAGTGAAATAGGTACTGGTACCTCTAATTGCTACGTGATCTGATGTTGCACCGATTGAATTGGTGTGGAGCCAGTAGAAAATATGTGTATTAGCTTTACAAGCAATTTCGACATGATCAGCAAATGTCATGGTCGTATCTGTTTGTCATGTAAGCGCCACTTTTGCCCTGGCAGAATCTAGCATAGATAAACATTTCCCCTGTTTATCTATTTTAATAAGCTATAAAATGGTTGTTATGAAATTAAAACAGCCAATATAAAATCCTGCCACAGCTTTCACAGTAAATTACAGAGGTGTCGGTTCTGCCGATTGAGGACATTGAAGTTGGAAGTTTGACAAAACAACCAAGGCAAGTATTATCTTCTTTAACGGGAACAATAGCCCTTTTATAGCGTATTTTTAATTTTTCATAGCTATATAAGAGAGGTTTACTAATCTTAGAAGCAAGTTCCTCGCGAGCATTAGTGAGTTCTTCTTCCCGTTCCGCACTGAATCCAAGACGCTTCACTTCAGAGATTTCTTCGATCATCATATCTAAATCTTGAAGTGCAACTAATAGTTCTAATTCATTTTTTTTCGCCAAGATATTATCCTTTTGAAATAACGTCAATAAATGCGTCGAATGTTTCGGCAGACATCAGCTTATTTCGATTCTTTGATTTATTTAAGATTTCAACCATTTTACCTAGAATTGGCAGGTACATATTATTTTCATCCTGTGGAGGTGCGATGATCATAAATATGAGGTTTACTGGCTTACCGTCAATAGAATCATATTCGATTCCATCTTTTGATTTTCCAAACGCAATCATAATATCAGAAGCAGATGTGGTTCGACCATGGGGAATTGCTATTCCTTTCCCGATACCTGTGCTTCCCAAGACCTCACGTTTTTTCAGCATTTCCAGCACTATATCGCTGTTTTTGAGATATTTAACATTAACAAATTGATTTACAATCTCTTTGAGTAATTCGTCCTTAGATGTCGCTTCTAAATCTGGCAAGAATAATTGTTCATCAAAATAACTAGTTAACTCTTCATTATCCATGAGGATTACCCTTATGATTGATCGGTTTAAAAATTTTGTTTCCCTTCAATGATTTTTCTCAAGGCTGGACGAATATAAATATGGTTTAAATCCAACGATCTCAATTCAGAGGCGATAAGTTTGATTTTATTCTCAACGGGCAATTTGTTATTGATAATAAACACACTCTTTTCTTGCATGTGACATAATCCACCTGCAAAATCACCCTTTTCATATCGAAGATCAATCGACAGGTTCTGAATGAGGTTTTCAAATCCTTGAAGAATATTTTGGGGTTTCATATTTTATTCGCTATAAATATTGGTCCATGTTTTTTCGTTTCATAGCATCAACTAACTCTTTGACATTTTGTGCCATGTCTTTCCGACATACTAAAAGTGCATCATCGGTATCAATAATTATTAAATCCTCAACGCCCAAGGTTGCAATGAATCGATTGTGTGAATCGATTAAGCACCTTTTAGTATCTTTGATAAAGTGATTACCGATAATTACATTGTTTTCCTCATCATGAGGAGATATTTTATAAATCTCTTCCCAACTACCAACATCGTTCCAATCAAACTCTCCTTTTAATACATAAACATTATCAGATTGTTCCATCACACCGTAATCTATTGAGATACTTTTTATCTGACAGTATACTTTTTTGATGACTTCATGCTGGAATTCAGTTCCTAAATACTTTTCTATTTCCATTAAGCCGTCATACAACTCGGGCAGCGACTCTTCTATCTCCTTTAGAATGGCACTCACTTTCCATACAAACATACCACTATTCCAGAGAAAATCCCCGCTATCTAAAAACCGTTGGGCTGTTATTAAATCGGGTTTTTCAGCGAATGTTTTTACTTTAAATACATCAATCTTATTAATTTCATCAACTTTACCATTAACTTGAATATATCCATACCCTGTAGAGGGAAATGTTGGATGAATGCCAATCGTTACAAGACAATCTCGTTTTGATGCGGTAACTTCTGCCGCAGAAAGTACGTTGCGGAAATGATCTTCATTATTGATCCGATGATCTGCAGGTAGTACCGCCATCACTGCTTCAGGATCATTTTGTTTTAAAATAACGGCACTTAAACCGATACAGGGTGCCGTGTTTTTTCCTTTGGGTTCAATTATTAAATTTTCAGATTTTAAGAAGGGAAGCTGCTCTTTTATCTCCTCTATTTGTGGTTCGGTTGAAACAACACAGATTTGATTCTTCAAAACCAGTTTGTCAAGTCGATTCACTGTCGTCTGGATCATTGTCTTATTGTCCAGAATTTTCAACAGTTGCTTCGGTCGTTTGAGTCTGCTGCGGGGCCAGAATCTTGTCCCAACACCACCAGCCATAATCACCGCATACATAAATATACCTCCACAATGTCAATCTATTTCATGCACTAACGAAGTTTAATTCTCACCCTACATATACTTTCAAAATTCTGACATTGCAAAAAAATGCCCCTTTAAATATATAAATTAACTTTCACACGTTGATATTCTAACTAAATTTATTTATGAACATGAAAGATAAATAATTTTAATCTAAAAATCAAGTGGTTTATTAAGAAAAAAGTGTGATTTTCAAAGACAGTCTAAATATTTTATAATTTGAATATTTGATTTGAAATTCAAATTTTATAACATAACATATCAGATATTTTTAAATCCAGGTTATGATAATTATTGCAATTTTCTATAAAATTAATTATCTTTACTTATTACACAAATTCATTATCAACTGTCAATTTCTGAGAGGAGGAGATGAACAAGTCGCTTTCATCGCAAAAATATGTCCAGTTGGACCATACCGGCGATATTCAGATTAAAGTATTTGGGAGTTCTTTAATGGAATTATTCAAAAATGCTGCTTATGCACTTTTTGATATAATTACTGATACCAGTAAAATAGACTCTCAATTAGCAGAGACTGTTGAGGTCTCTGGAATAGATAAGGAAGAGCTGCTCGTCAATTGGTTGTCTGAATTGAATTATCTATTTATAACGGAATCAAAGATTTTTCATGACTTTGAGATTGAGCATTTTAACGACCTTGAGTTATCAGCGACCGTGATTGGTGAAAAATTTAACATGCATAGACATCCTCTGCATACGGAAGTTAAAGCTGTTACATTTCATGATTTACAGATCGAAAAGGTCGGCGATCATTGGGAAACAAAGATCGTATTTGATATTTAAAAAAGTATATTCTGATTAGACTCAAAAGAGTTGTTTGTGAAACTGCTCCATAGCAGCCACTTCTTCTAAGCGTAGTATCTAAACAATAAAATTTTGCACAATAGGCAAAGATTTATTTCCTTTTGATACAGGCTTTGCTCCAATTCTAAAGGTGGGGGTGAAGTTTAACATAATAACAAAGAGTAGTGAAGAATATGAGCGATATAAAAATAAAAAAAATACATGATTTTCTCTGGGAAATACCTAAAGAGAATAAAATGAATGTCCCGGGCAGGATTTATACATCTGAAAAAATGCTTTCGAAAATTCGACAGGATAATTCTCCGTTACAGGTTAAGAATGTATCCCAATTACCAGGCATCGTGAAATATTCAATGGCAATGCCTGATATCCATTGGGGATATGGATTCCCGATCGGTGGAGTTGCTGCTTTTGACATGAACAATGGTGTTATTTCCCCGGGAGGTGTGGGCTATGACATAAACTGTGGCGTCAGGCTGCTTAGAACTGCTCTGGATAAAAGTGATATTCAGGATAAAATTCAAGACATCGTTACCGGTCTGTTCAATTATATTCCGTCAGGAGTTGGTTCCAAAGGCAATTTAAGAGTTAATGAGAAACAGTTAAAACAGGTCATGGTGAAAGGTTCCCGATGGGCTGTTGAACAGGGATATGGAGATGAAAACGATTTAGAAAAAATCGAAGAACATGGGCAAATGGAAGGAGCCGATCCTAACATGGTTTCTGACAAAGCAATTAAGAGAGGATTACCTCAATTAGGTACACTTGGATCAGGAAATCATTTTGTGGAGATCCAATTTGTTGAAGAAACTTATGATGATGTATTAGCCCAGCGTCTTGGAATATTTCCGGGTCAAATTGCAGTGTCGATTCATACTGGTTCACGTGGTTTCGGTTATCAAGTTTGCGATGATTATATTCGGACGATGATACAGGCTTCTCAAAAGTATGGAATCGATTTACCCGATCGCCAGCTTTGCTGCGCACCTGTAAATTCTCCAGAGGGACGGCAATATTTTGCTGCTATGGTCTGTGCAGTTAACTATGCTTTTGCCAATAGGCAGGTGATTTCCTATTGGGTTAGAGAAGCTTTCATGAGGGCATTAAATCTTAATCCTAAAAAAGTTCAATTTGATACAGTATATGAAGTTGCTCATAATATCGCTAAAATTGAAACGCATAAAATCGATGGTAAGGAGAAAAAATTCTGCGTGCATCGAAAAGGAGCAACACGAGCTTTCGGTCCAGGTCGAGTTGAACTGCCTGAAATGTATCGTGACATTGGGCAACCCGTTTTAATACCTGGTGATATGGGGCGATGCTCTTATGTGCTTGTTGGTACTGAAACGGCAATGGAACAGACGTTTGGCTCAACCTGTCACGGTGCCGGAAGAGTGCTGAGTCGTAAGAAAGCTAAAAATGCTGCAAAAGGGCGTGCCATCCATCGAGAACTTGAAGACCAGGGAATTATTGTCAGAGCCGCCAGCCGAGCGACGATGGCTGAAGAAATGCCAGAAGCTTATAAAGATGTATCCGAAGTTGTTGAAGCAGTTACCGAGGCCGGTATTTCTAAAAAAGTTGCCAAATTGAGACCGATGGGGGTTATTAAAGGATAATATGAAAATCGATCGCTTTATTGAAGTTATATTCATTTAATTGTAATTAGTGTCTGAACGAAAACTAGTAAAACCTGTCATTCCGAGCGGAGCGAAGCGGATTCGAAGAATCTTTATATCCCGATAAATTAGTGAGTTAACCAGATTTCTCCCTTCGGTCGAAATGACAAAAACAGGACTTTTCGTTCAGGCACTAATTAAACAACGAAAGTCAATTGTAAACGAAATCTTATAGTTATCAATGAAACTCTGGAGCAATTTTATGTCCAATCATGAAATTGAACTGCAAATAAAAAAAATAAGGGATGAACTAAATTATCATAATTATCGCTATTATATTCTGGATGATCCCATAATTTCCGATGCCGAATATGATCGATTGATGCGTGAGCTTCAAACGTTTGAACAACAATATCCCTGGTTAATCACACCAGATTCTCCAACGCAGCGGGTAGGTGCTACACCTTTAGAAGCCTTTGACACAGTTGCCCACACTTTCCCTATGTTGAGTCTTGATAATGGTTTTGATGAGGGAGAAATACGTGAGTTTGAAGCCCGTATTAAGCGACTTTTAGATTCTGGTCAAAAAATTGAATACATTGCCGAACCCAAATTCGATGGATTGGCAGTGGAACTTGTTTATGAAGCGGGTCGATTTACCGTTGGTTCCACACGTGGCGATGGGATGGTGGGAGAGAACATCACCCAAAATTTAAAGACTATCAGAACAGTTCCTTTGAGATTAATTGACCGCGAAATTCCAATCCCAGCAAGATTGGAGGTAAGGGGTGAAGTCGTCATGGCAATTAATGCATTTGAAGAGCTTAATCGTCAGCGGGAAAAAGTAGGAGAACCATTATTCGCTAATCCTCGGAACGCAGCAGCCGGTTCACTTCGTCAATTGGACCCCCAAATTACTGCTTCTCGCCCATTAGAAATATTTATTCATAGTATCGGACAGATTATTGGATATAGTTTTGATTCTCATTGGCAATTTTTAAATTCTGTTTCAGGATGGGGTTTGAGAGTTAATCCGCAGCGACGTCTATGTATAAGTCTAGATGAAATTTTTCAATTTTATGCTGAATTGGGTGAGCAAAGAGAGGATTTACCTTATGAAATCGATGGGGTAGTTATCAAAGTTAATAGCTTTCCGCAACGTGAAGTGATTGGAATTAAATCGCGCAGTCCTCGCTGGGCAATTGCCTACAAATTTCCAGCCCGTCAAGAGATTACTCAAGTTCTTGATATAAAAGCTCAAGTGGGTAGAACTGGTGCTTTGACTCCAGTTGCAATTATGAAACCGGTTCAAATCGGCGGTGTCGAAGTCAGCCGTGCTACGCTCCATAATCAAGACGAAATTGATAAAAAAGATGTTAGAATCGGCGATTGGGTTGTTGTCCAGCGCGCTGGTGATGTAATTCCTGAAGTAGTAAAAGTCATTGAAAGTCGTCGTACTGGAAATGAAAAAAAATATCAACTCCCGGGAAATTGCCCGGTATGTGGTGGTCATGTCATACGATTGTCAGGTGAGGCTGCCCATCGCTGTCAAAATCTCTCTTGCCTGGCGCAATTAAAGCAACAAATCCGACATTTTGCCAGCCGTGGTGCTATGGATATTGAGGGATTGGGCGATAAAATCGTCAACCAATTAGTTGATAGCGGCCTGGTAAAAAATGTAGCTGATCTATATTTTCTTTCGCATCAACAGTGGGCTGATCTGGAAAGAATGGGTGATAAATCGGCTCAAAATATTATCGATGCGCTCGAAAAGAGTAAAGATATTTCCTTAGATCGATTTATATATAGTCTCGGCATTCGATTTGTCGGGGAACATACCGCTGAAATCCTGGCAGATCATTTTAAAATTTTAGCAAAATTGAAAAATGCCACCAACGATGAATTGCTTTTAATCGATGAAATTGGCCCACAAAGCGCACAGAGTATCGTCCAATTTTTTAATGAACCCAAAAATTCAAATACTATTGATCGTTTAATAAAAGCTGGAATCACTATTGAACAAAAGGAAGTTACAACCGGTGATCAATTGGCTGGAATAACGTTTGTTTTTACGGGAACATTAGAAAGTATGACCCGAGTGGAGGCAGAACAATTGGTAGCTTCTTTAGGTGGTCGTGCATCTTCTTCGGTTAGCAAAAAGACTGATTATGTCGTTGTTGGAAAAGACCCTGGTTCCAAAGCGGCTAAAGCCAGGGAATTAGGCGTCAAGATTTTAAGCGAAGCAGAATTTGAAAAAATAGTTGGACAATAATTTTTTATACTCCTATCTTTTTGCTATTTTTTAGAGTTCTGCAAAATTGCAAAATTTCTGTCATTCCGAACGAAGCGAAGCGGAGTGAGGAATCTGTATGTCTTATAAATTAAGTTTGTTAACCAGATTTCTCGCTTCGCTCGAAATGACAATCTATTCTATTTTGCAGATCTCTATTTGCTATTTTTTACTTAAATTAATTTTGTTAGATTCGCGGTAGACAGCTCCCACCATGAAATAGGTAGATAGAAATAAGTAACTAGAAAATAATAAAGCCAATCAATCAGGGAGATTCAAAAATTCTAGTTTCCATTATCAATTATATTTCACAAGTTATAATAATTACACTAAAAATATTTTGGGGACTATTTTTCCCAATTATCTTTAGTTGTATCATTCTTAATATCCTTTCAAAAGAACAAAACCGACGCCTTTATTACATCGGCGGCTGGAAAGGTTTGCTTGTCACCGCATGGATTGGAACTCCAATTCACGAATTTAGTCATTATTTAATTGCTGTTCTCAGCAGTCATAAAGTCGTGGATTTAAAACTGTTCAAACCTGATCCCAGTACAGGTTCAATGGGATATGTGCATCACAGTTATAAAGTCGATAACTTCTATCAGGCAGTTGTTGGTAACACTTTTATCGCAATTGCTCCATTTTTTGGCGGCGCTGCTGTTATATACTTATTAAGCTCATTTATTTTTCCAGAATTTTCATTATTCTCTGGCGACGTCCCTCGAATATACTATTTAACAATTAATAATGCCACAGAATGGAGAAGTTATTTATTGTTTGGAAAAACAGCTTATAATTTTTTTAATCATCTTTTTGATACCGTTTTTTCTCCCGGCATGCTGCGGGATTGGAAGCTATATGTTTTTCTTTTTCTCATGTTAGGTATTGCCAATCATCTATCGCCTTCAGCTTCAGACTTTCAAAATTTCTGGCATCCCCTCACAATATTATTTACGACAATAGTTTTATTAAATCTGATAATTTATCCTCTTGTTAAAGAGCCTCAAGTTATTATTATAACAGCTTCAAAGTATATTTTCTTTTTCATGCCTATTTTGTACCTGGCAATATTCATCAGTGCCATCGGTCTGATATTTACGTACCTGATTGCTGGCTTTGTCTGGTTATTTCGAAAATAATTCTTCTTATCTTAAACATAATCTCTCATATCTAGAATCACCTCATTACTGAACTACCCAATTACCAATTAACCAACTCACCACTAACCACTCACAATAAACATTGTCCTATTTATTCAGTTAAGGTGAGTGATCAATCAAAAAGTTCATGAATCGCGCCAATCGCCGCCTCAATATCCTCGCGTGATACATCCAGATGAGTCACCGCCCTGGCAAGGTTACGACCAAACGGAACGATTAAGATTCCCTTTGTTTTCAGTTTTGCCAGTACTTCCGCCACCGAAAACCCTGATTCTGAAACATCAAATACCACAATATTCGTTTCCATAAGCTCAGGATTAACCTGAAATCCTTTTATTTTTCCCAGCTCTGTTGCCAGCATTTTGGCATGGTAATGATCTTCTGCCAGTCGTTGGACATTATTTTCAAGTGCATACAATGCTGCAGCAGCCAGAATTCCTACCTGCCTCATTCCACCGCCTAACATTTTCCGAAAACGATGTGCTCGCTCAATAAATGCTTTTGATCCGATTAAAATTGAACCGATTGGTGCTCCAAGCCCTTTTGAGAAGCAAAACATAAGCGAATCGAAATATTGGGCATATTTCTTAGCACTTATACCCGTTGCAACACAGGCATTGAACAGGCGAGCGCCATCCAGATGCATTTTAAGATTATTTTCTCGAGCTAGTTGATAAATCGCATGAATTTTTTCCAGTGGGTAAATCGTGCCACCTCCTCGATTATGCGTGTTTTCCAGGCAGATTAACCGGGTTGATGGAGTGTGAACATCTGGTTCACGAATTTCTCTGGCAACCTGGTCTCGTTCCAAAATTCCTCTCTGTCCTAAAATAGTATTCAACTGAACTCCACCTAAAACAGCGGCTGCTGCAGCTTCATAATTAAAAGTATGAGATTCCCGTTCAACAATTACCTCATCTCCAGGTCGAGTATGTGCCAGGATTGCAATAGTATTCGCCATCGTGCCAGAAGGTGTAAACAGCGCAGCTTCCTTTCCCACCAGGGTGGCAACTTTTTCTTGCAATTTATTTACGGTTGGATCATCACCAAAAACATCGTCGCCCACTTCAGCTTCCGCCATGACATGTCGCATTGCAGGACATGGCTTTGTTACTGTATCGCTTCGCAAGTCAATAATTTTGTCCATTTTCTATCCTCCATAATTTAATTTTATTGCAGCGAAAAAATCAATATCATTAAATTCTATTCAAAAATTCTATTAATTTCGGAATGGAATTAAGGCGTCTGGCCTTTATCTTTTTGTGTTCCGCATAAAATCCTTACGGATTAATTCCCTGGATTAATGGTCATTGGGAAATAATAATAGGGATTATTTTTTTTAAAGTCAATAGGTCTTTTTAAGAAGTCCGTTTTTTTGAAAATTCACTTGACTTTTTAAAAAAAAATTATATTTTTCAATATATGAAAACTGGTTTCATTATTTAAAATTTAATTTTAAACATGAATAGTGAATTACTATCTTTTCCCCCATTTCAAATTTTATTAGCAAGTCAAATCAATAGAGCGATACATCATCAAAGAGACTTCACCGCGGGTAATTTTATATCTGAATAAAATGATTTATCAATTATTAAATATAAAGAAAAAGTAAGCTGAACAACCAAATAAAAAAAAATAACCATAAATTTTTAAACCAAAACCAGTAACTTTCAATGAAGGAGATATATATATGAAAGTCAAATTGCTCTCGGTTGAAGACCAAGAAGCGATGGACAACCTCAAGCAGTACCACGGTGGTGCATCTGAGATCATGAATAAAATGAATGACATGAGAAAGTTTGAGTCAAGGAAGAAGTTTCTCGCAGAAAAGGGATTTGGCGAAATGATTGATCAATCCGAGCAATTGGTGAAAAAGATCGGCAAGGTATCTGATTTTGAAGAGGCAGCAAATATCTCGTACAATGATAAATTAGGCGTCGCTACCGCTCAAGTTTCCGGATTCCAGGGCGCAAAGGCTACATTTCGTTGTATGCAACGAATAGCAGAAAGCGCCTCATCAAATTTACTAGTTTTAGCACCAGCAGAGTTGATCTCTGTCATGGCTCTAACCGATGATTATGTTTACAACGGCGACCTGTTAGCCACGTTAACGATGACCGAAAATATCATGCAGGTTTCAAAGTTCTGTAACACAAATTTAATTGCCATTCCCCAGCCAGAAAAAAGATTCCAGGAATTAGAAAAGGTCACGGGCAAAAAGTTTCCACGAAACTCTGCTGGTGCTGAAATGTCGCAACTGAAATTAGTTAACCAGGGGACTTTCTTTGGTAATTTTGGCGGCATCGAAGTTTCCAATGACAATCATTTAATCTATTTAGATGGAATTACCCGCTGCGCAAAAGCAACGGGTGGAAATTTCTATCTCAATCCCAGTTGGAGTACCATTATTGCAATTTGCTACTATGGACAGGACTTACCTGATCTTCACATTAAAATTTCGATGTTACTTTCAACTCAAAATCTCTTCCAGTTTAGAATGCTGCTCAATATTATGAAAGAATATCTCCGTGATGACAGAACATGCTCTATTTATGAAATAAATATTGGTAATGCCGTTACGCCGGAAAACTTTATTAAATGCAGCAATGAACTGAAACAAAGCGGCATCAAAGGAGTGAGTTTAGCAGCTCATATTTATATCAATCCCGACTTGGGTACTGCCGATTATAATTGGTTTGATAATGCTGTAAAAGTATTGGAGAGTGGCACCAACCTGACTTTTAAATACGAAAGCGATGGTACCGCCCGCGAGATGGATACCATGGAAGCTTACTTTATTTCAAAGAAAGAATTGGATGAAAAGTCCAACATTATTGGTGATGTAATGTTCTATAAATGTCTGCAATGCACCAAGGATGCACGAGAATTCATGAAACGCGGAATTCGGGTTAATTTCGGCAGAAGTTCATTATAAAATATTGGGATTAAAATGATAGAAAAATTCGCTGATCACTACTCCGAAAATATTAAACAGATGAAGGCATCTGCCATTCGAGAAATCTGTAAACTCATTGCCAATCCAGAAGTCATCTCGCTGGCTGGCGGCTGGCCTGATCCTGTAACTTTCCCTGTGAAAGAAGCGACGGAAATTTTGAATGATCTTCTCGAAAATAATTGGAAATATGCGCTTCAATATGGTACAACCGAAGGCTTGCCCAAATTTCGCGTCCATCTCTCTCAGTGGGCAAAAAAATATGAACAAATCAATGTCAAACTCAATAACATAATACTTACAACGGGTTCAACACAGGGATTGGACCTGGCAGGCAAAATATTGGTCAATCCTGGTGACATGGTATTGGTCGGCTTACCCACTTACTTTGTCGGCGCCTTCAAAATCTATGGCGCTGAAATTGAAGGTATTCCACTTGATGAGCACGGGATGCGAATTGATCTGCTGGAAGAAAAACTGAAATCGCTGGAAAAAAGTACAAAAAAGGCAAAACTCGTCTATATCCAGCCTAACTTTCAGAACCCAACTGGTGCGACACTTCCATTGGAACGTAGAGAAAAAATTCTTAAACTTGCTGATCAATATGATTTTTTGATCGTTGAGGACAACCCGTACGGCGATTTAAATTATGATGGCAAATTTCTGCCACCTTTGAAGGCATTAGATATTTCTGAAAGAGTTATTTATCTCCGCTCTTTTTCTAAAATTTTTTCACCAGGGATCAGGCTGGCTTATTTAGCAGCAGAGAAAAACCTTATTCGAAAAATGGTCATTGCCAAACAATATATCGATGCCTGTACTAATACACTTTCCCAGTACCTGATGTTTGAATTCTATAAACGGGGCTATTTAGAAACTCAAATAAAAAGAAATATTGCTTTTTATAAAACGAAGCGCGATTTTATGTTGCAGGCTTTGGATAAATATTTCCCCGGTGAAGTTCAATGGAATCGACCGCTGGGAGGCTTTTTCATTTTTATTACTTTGCCTCATTATATGGATGCCGAAAAAATACTTGTTAATGCTGTAGAAAACAATGTGGCTTTCGTGGCAGGACGTCCTTTTTTTGTTGACGATACTGGTTGTAATACGATGCGGCTTTCTTATGCCCAATCAACTAATGAGGAGATTGAACAGGCGATTCAAGTACTCGGTCAAATAATCAGGAAACATTTAAATTTTCAGTGAGACGTTTGTCAATCATTCCCAATTTGATTCAATTATTTTATATTATGGATACTATATCAACATTATCTCGAACTTTGAAAATACTTGAAGTATTTGACGTCAATACCCCAGCGTTGCGTTTAACTGATATTGCTGAAAAGGTTAATCTTCATAGAAGCACGGTTTATCGATTGGTGAATTATCTCGTTTCTGAACATTATTTAGAATTTGATGAATCGACCAAGAAATATAGATTGGGCTACAAATTTTTAACACTTGCTTCCGTGGTGCTCAGTTACCTGGATATTACAGACATTTCAAAGCCGATTATGCGGGAACTTGTCGATAAAACCAATCAAACTGCAAATCTTGCTGTGTTGGATCGAGATGCAGTAATTTATATCGCTAAAATTGAGCCGCCATCCAGCATCCGAATATCTACTCGGATTGGCGCTCGAGTGCCTGCTCATTGTACCGCGCTTGGTAAAGTTTTGCTGGCGAATCTTCCTGACAATAACCTGGACAGAACTCTTGCAAAGATGAAACTTTCCAAATTTACCAATGCAACGATAACGAATAAAGAAATCCTAAAAAACGAACTAGATAAAATTAAAGCCAACGGCTATGCTATCGATCATGAAGAATTCCTGGATGGTCTCGTATGTGTCGCTTATCCAATTCTTGATTATAAAAATGATGCGGTCGCCGCCCTAAGTATTTCGGGTTCTGTGACTGTGTTTAAAAATGAGCAAATTCTGGAATGGATCGCATTGTTAAAAATTTCATCTGATAACATCTCAAAACTTTTGGGATTCAAGAACCGTAATTAAGTATATTGAACAGATGACAAGATTCAAAAAATAAAAATTTTGGAGACAGGTATGAAGCACAGACTTATTTTTATCGGATTCGGGGTCGTTGGTCAGGGCTTAACTGAAATCCTGGTCAACAAAAAAGAATTCTTGAAACAGAATTACGGCTTTGAATATGAAGTCGTGGCGATTTCTGATATGCTAAAAGGTTCAATCGCCAATCCTTCCGGGCTTGATCCTGAAAATTTATTAACGCTTGTTAAACAAGGTAAAAAACTGGATGAATATCCCGCTGGTACTAAAGGATTGGATGCGCTGAGTACGATTAACCAAATCGATGCTGATATTATGATAGAGGTCTCGTACACAGATGTAAAGACCGGCGAACCAGCGACTTCTTATTGCAAGGCTGCTTTTAATCGAGGTATGCACGTTGTAACTTCAAATAAAGGTCCGGTATCTCTGTTTTACAATAATCTAATTAAATTAGCCTCGAAAAAGAATTTGATGTTCGGCATCGAAGGCACCGTAATGAGTGGGACGCCCGTTCTTAATACAGCCAGGAAAAGTCTCGCCGGTTGTACTATCACCAAAATCAGCGGTATTCTGAATGGAACCACCAACTATATGCTTTCTGAGATGGAAGAAGGCAATGCTTATGAAGAAGTATTGATAAAAGCCCAGGAATTGGGCTACGCCGAAGCCGATCCTAGTGGCGATGTGGAAGGTTGGGATGCATTAGCAAAAGTAATTATTCTTTCCAATGTCGTCATGGGAGGTAATGTAAAAATTTCAGATGCCGAACGGGAAGGCATCACCGAAATCACCCTGGATGACGTTCAAAAAGCGAAAACGGAAGGCGCGCGCTGGAAATTGATCGGCGAGACCAGTATTCAAAACGGCAAAATTAAGGCAAAAGTCAGCCCGGCAAAATTACCCTTATCCGATCCTCTCGCCAGCGTAATGGGCGCGACTAATGCAATTACGTTTGTAACGGATTTAATGGGCAAGGTGACCGTCATCGGGGCAGGTGCTGGCAGGACTGAAACAGGATTTTCGATTTTGACGGATTTGTTGGACATTCATCGGTCAGCGAAGAAATAAATGAAGAGGCTTTTGATATAAAGAATTGTCAATTGAGAATAGTATCATTTGACCTCTACTATGAGGTCTATATTTCAGATTATGGTTTATTATCGTAGCCAAGCGTCTGTTCATAAA
>SMTZ1_10001378_pt1 | contig 24250 bp, 15 predicted proteins | sample DeeMarSWOR136_30_FD_25667 | JGI IMG/M metagenome (IMG submission 25667) | reverse complement strand
CGGCCTCATACAGCCTTAGGATGAGACTCTCCCTGTCCTCGGCCTTCTTCAGAGCGGCGAGAATGATGTTCGAGGGGGATGCCTTCAAGAAAGAATAGTCAGAGGGCAGTTCTCCTGGATGAGAATCCGTGAACAGGGCGAGCAGGGGCGTGTTGAATTCATAACCCCTTTGGGCCGTGTCCCCATCTCTCCAGTCGCCCTTGTGAGGGTAGAGAGCGTAGGAGAACTCGTGCGTTCCTCTATCGGCCATCGGGTCGGGCCAGGTCGGGGAGCGAAGCAGAGTGAGCCTGAGGACACTGTCTTTGATATCGTAACCATACTTGGATTGGTTGAGCAGGCTCACCCCGTAGGCCCGGTCGGATAAATCGGCCCAGCGGATCGCTGGGACTTCGAAGCGGGCTTTTTCCCAGTCCGTTGTCCGGCCGGTGGGCCTTTGGATATAAGCGAAGGGGATTTCATAGGTAGCCTTGTCGTTGCGGATGTCAACCGGAAAAGCCACTTTTAAGAGAACATGATCCTCCCACCAATCGGCTTTCATCCAGATGTCGATCCGGGGAAGGTCTTCATACAGGATAATTTCCTGGGTGAAAAAAGAAGAAGGAAAATTTTGGGTGGGTCCCCGCCGGGCTTTGGACAGGCCGAGATAATTCTTGTTGACTTCCAAAGAGGCCATGACAGGCCCTCGGTGGCGGATTTTTATGCTTTCGGCTTTATCCAGCTTCCAGCTGCGGCCCGTGTAGCCGATGTTCCAGGCATCCCACTGATCAGGCAAATCCTCGAAAAGCTGAAGCTCGTTTCCTGAGGCATCGGGAGAGAGGACTTCCCGTTTTTCCTGTTTGTCAAAAATGGAGATGATATTCCCGGTTTCAGGATGGAGGTGGATAGAAAAGAAACGATTTTCCAGGGAATACGGTCCCGCCTTTAAGGAAACAGTTTGAGCTGCGGCTTTCCTAATTTTTATCTTGAAGATCTTGTATCCCAGAGATGGGATGCTTTTGGCAACGAAACACAGAAGCTGGCCATCGTTTCTGGCTAAGACTTGAGAAGGAACCTCCTCTCCTCTTCCGTCCCAAACAGAGACCTCTTCCTGGATCGAGGCGGGAAGCCTAACTTTGACCACGCCGCTTCTTGTCCAGGAAAGCGGATTGAAGACGAGAAGAGGCAGGCCTTCTTCTCCTCCGGCCGTGTCGATTTTCTGAGCGAGGTGGGCAAGATTATCCTTCAAAATCTTCTTCAGGTCTCGGTGGGCTTCCAGGTAGGACTGTTTGGCGTCCCTGTAGACAGGGGTGATACTCGAGCCGGGAAGGATGTCGTGGAATTGATTCAGCAGAACCTTCTGCCAGGCCTTGACGATGGGCATCCCTTCGTAGGATTTGCCGAAGAGCGAGGCAAGGGAAGAGGTTTTTTCTGTGTCGGCCAGCAGGACCTCGGATTTTCGGTTGAGTCTCTTCGTCTCGGCTTGGGTGGTGTAGGTGCCTCGGTGGTATTCTAGGTAAAGTTCGTCCTTCCAGACGGGAAGGTCTAGCTTTTTCTTTGTTATCCGGCTGAGGTATCGAGCGGCTGTCGTATGTTTGACCTCGGGAAAGATGCTTTGGTCTTTGTATCCCTTAAGCCTGTCCAGCATCTCCCGGTTTGGGCCGCCCCCATGATTTCCGAGACCGTAAAGAATGAACACGTCCCGCAGCCCTGTGTTCATCTCGAATTGCTTGAGGCCGTTGACCATCCTCTCGGCCTGAAGGCGGCCAACATAGCCGGTCGGCGGAAAATAGGTCAAGATTCTCGAACCGTCCACACCTTCCCACCAGAAAAGAAAGTAGGGGAAAACGTTGGTGTCATTCCAACTGATTTTTTGGGTGACGAAAGAATCAATCCCACTCCGCTTGAAGAATTGAGGCATGTTCCAGTTATAGCCAAAGGAGTCAGGATTCCAGCCGATTTTGACATCCACCCCGAATTTCTGTTGAAAATACCGTTTTCCGTACAGGATCTGGCGGATGAAGGACTCGCCGTCGATGAGGTTGCAGTCCGGCTCGGCCCACATGCCGCCGATGATTTCCCAACGACCCTCCTTAACCTTTTCTTCGATGCGTTCGAGAACGTCCGGATAATACTCTTCCATCCATTGGTAGGCCTGTGCTTGACTCTGAATGTAGACAATACCCGGATACTCCTCCATGTTGTCCATGATGCTCATGAAGGTTTCCTTGGCGACCTCCACACTTTCCCGCCAGCGCCACAGCCAGGCCAGGTCGATGTGGGAATTCCCAGCCACATGGAGCGTATAGTTATCCATGAATCGGATGGCAGGCTTGGCTTCTTTGTAAAACTTGAGAAGAGACGTCTTGACCTTGGACAAGTCTCCTTGCTGGCAAGCCTCGAAGTCAAACTGCATCATGGCTCTTTCAAAATTTTTTTGGAGGTTCTTGAACTCCCTTGAAGATGAGAATTTTTGGTAAAGCGCTGATATGGGGCGTTCGCCTCTTATCCTATCGAGGCTGACGGGTAGGATGTCGAGGAGCATCGCCCCGATTTTGAGATCAAGCAGGAACCGGGCCAGCATCTGGTGAGCCTCTTGTGCTTTGTTGGAGCGAAAACGGGCTTGTTGAAGTTGGAAGAAAGTTCCAGGCTCCGCCTCCTTCTTACTTAGCAAAGGCTCCCTTCCCAAATTATGAAACCGAAAGGCCAAGAGTATTTTCTCTTCGGGTTTCGCGTCAGTTGTCAAGAGAAATTCTTTTTTTATCTGACTGGACTGATTTCCGAATTCAAGAGTGAAGGACTCCTTAAGCTCTCCATCCAGGAAAAACTGTCCTTCGTGCACTCCCAGTCCTTGGAAGGTACAGGCAAGGATTATTTCACTGCCCTGTATCCCGACTCCGGCGAAGGTTTCTGGAGTCTGGAAATGATGGCGGAGCCAGAAGATTTTATTCCGGATAGTCGAGCCTGTCCTGACAGTTGGCCATTTTGAGTCATCCACGGTGATTTTTTCACTCCCGGGCCTATCATTCTTGTTTATTTTCCATGAGGAGAGCGAATCGTCGGTCAGAGAATCGAGCTCCTTAATGCGCTTTTGGAGGTCAACCTGACCCTGGGTGGAGATGATGAGCGAGAGGACCAGAAGGAAGAGAAAAGTGGGTTTGCTAAAGTATTTCATTTTTCCCCTCTTATCTTCTATTCTGAGATAATGTTTTTGACATGTGAATTCATGAATCTTACCAATTCAGGGACTGAGCGTCAATAAATGTTTATGAAGAATAAGCATATTTATTTCCGTGAAAAGGGTGAGGGAGGGGGGTCGTCAGCACGCTGATTTCCCCAGCGAGGAAATCAGCTCCCGTTCGGACTTCGCTCCCCTCTCCCTTCGGGAGAGGAACCGTGCCCGCTCAGTCCTCACAGGGACTTCCTCACCCCCCATCCCTCACCCTTATCAATTCAATATAGATATTTCACTCATTCCGGTCTTGGCGATGGTTTCGTATGAAGAGGTTTCCTGTCATCTAAACTGACCTTTAGAGCGAAATGACCGCCTCCTTCTCAAGTTGGCCAGAAGGATCTCCTGAACAAACAAAAACAATTTGTCTAATTTTTAGACGTGCAGAGGTCTCAAAAAATGGGGAACTCGCAGAAAATAATATAAATAGGAGGCGAACAAAAAAATCGGTAAATTTTTTTACAATGTGTTGTAAAATTCCAGGCTTACTGAATTATTATTGGCTGAATACGGGAGTCGTTTTTTTTATTTTCCCGTTATTGCTCGGTTATTTTTTTCCAGATCCATTTTCAAGAAAATTTCTTTGATACACCTATCTTTTTTATTTTGTGACAGTTAATTTATCCTCTTTTTCTGGAAACAAAATTTTCCGGAATAGAAATTTATCTTTATCCCTAAAAAGACCATCTTTTTAGATTTATCTGAGGAGCATGGCATGTTTTTTGCATAAAACTTAAAGGTTTAAAGCAAAAATTGCCTGAGATTTTGGATGGAGGATAAAAAATGGCAGAGAGACAAAAGGTACTAGAAACAGGAAAAAATGACGCACAGATGCCCGGGCTTAATCTCAACACAATTCTCCAATACATGAACGATATTAAACTTGAATCCCAACAACAGAACTTTCCTGGAAAAAAAGAGAATAAAGATCTTTTGGAATTTTTAATCGGATATCTGTTCGTGAACGATAATATAAACTTCAAGGAATTTATAGAAGAGATAGAGAGAGCTATACTCATTAAAGCTCTGGCTAAGTTCAACGGAAATCAGATGAAAACGGCAAAATTCTTGGGGATTAAGTACACAACGCTGAATGAAAAGGTGAAAAGATACAAAATCTATTTTCGAAAAAAACCTTTCATAAGTTTTTACAGAACGAACATATCCGAAAGCTGACCACTCTAAGGACTGGGCTTTTTTCAACAGCCCAGGAAAAACCTGATCAATCCTCTCGATAAGATGATCATATCCGGTCATTTCATCGACACCCTCATCATCATCTTCTACATAGGTGGCATCCCGGTTTTCGGGCTGGCTAGCGATGTTTTTTCCAGAGCCAGTACAGATAAACGGCCGGCCATTGATAAAGGGCGAAAATAATCGGGGAGAGGATGAGCCAGTAAACGTTGAAATCGAGGACGAAGAGGAAGATAAAAGCGGCCATTCCTCCCAGGGAGGCGAGGAGAGAAGCGGCAAGCAAGAGGTAGGAATAGATCTTCTTCACTATTCCTTTTTACTTTGGGGGGGAAGAAAATACAAGAAGAAAGGAATTTGATCCCTGCCTGCGCAGGGACAAGTTGGGTCCCTGCTGGAGCCTGTGCCTGCCTCTGCCTGCGCAGGGGCAAGCTTCGGCGGGTAGCGGGTAGCAGGTATCCAGGCTTGTCTCTTTTTTCCTTTATGGGGAGAGCTTGAAACCTTTCTCCTTGAAGAGCCTCAGGCAGGCTTCGACGACCTGGAAGTCGTACAGTTTTCCCTTATTATTCGAGATCTCATCCAGCGCCATTTCGATCGGCTGGGCTGGATGGTAGGGTCTATGGGTGGCCATGGCCTCGACCACGTCGGCCACAGCCAAAATTCTCGCTTCCAGGAGAATTTTATTCCCCTTCAAGCCTAAGGGATAGCCACTTCCGTTCATCCGTTCGTGATGCTGCTGGACGATTTGGGCTATAGGCCAGGGGAATTCGATGGTTTTCAGGATTTCATAGCCCACTTGAGGATGGGTTTTTATGACGTTGTATTCCACCTCTGAGATGGGACCTGGTTTGCTGAGGATTTCCGCAGGAACACTGATCTTGCCAATATCATGAAGATCACCTGCCATGCGGAGCCCCTCGATTTTATTCCCCGGAAGGCCCATTTCTTCCGCGATGGCACAGGCCAGTCTTGTGACTCGCCTCTGATGACCGGCTGTGTAGGGATCTCTGGTTTCGATCGTGAAGGCCATGGCTTGGACTGTGGCTTCCAGAGCTTCTTGCAATTTTTTCCGCCTCAGTTTCAGCTCTTTCTCAGTCTTAATCCGCTGGCTGACATCGGTGAAGGTTAAGACGACTCCGATCGATCCCTGTTTATTGTTCGAGATAGAAAGCATCCGGTAATCGATGGGAGTCTTCTTTCCCGTCTTCGAGATGAGATAGACATTATTGGATGGAGGAGGCGTTTTTCCTTCCATGACTTGTTTCAGGGGAATCCGAAGGAACTTGCCCGAGTGATCATTCTTTATTTTAAACGCTCTCTCTAGAGGTTTGTGGAGCATGTGGCTCTGCTTCCGGCCGGTGAGCTTCTCGGCGAGAGGATTCATGAAGGTGATTTGACCCCTATCATCGGTCACGATAACCGCGTCCCCGATACTCTTCAACACCGTGGTGAGCCACTGTTCTCTTTCTCTGTGTTTGACCTCCATCTTGTATTTGTAAAGGGCAATTTCAATACTGGTTTGGAGTTCTCTCTCCTCAAAAGGCTTGACGATGTAGCCGAAAGGCTCAGTTCTTTTGGCCCGCTCCATCGTCTTTTCGTCGACAAAGGCTGTGATGTAGACCACCGGGATATCGAAGTCTTTGTATATCCGGTAGGCCGCTTCGATGCCGTCGATTTGCCCCTCGAGCATGACATCCATTAAGACGAGATCGGGTAGAAGCTTCCGCGTCTGGGCGATGGCCTCCTGGCCTGTGCTCACGACTTGAGGAACATCATACCCCAAGATAAGGAGCATGTTTTTGATGTCCCGGGCAACGATGCTTTCGTCCTCGACGAGCAAAATTTTTCTCTTATCCATATGTATCTATGTCTTCTTTTTGTTTTTTACCGCCTGGCCAAATGTTGATGTCCTTGCTCTGTCTCGAGATCAAGATCTAGAGCCTGGCTGGATAAAATTGTCTGTCTTAGTCAGGAATCAAGAAATCAATAGCGAATGATGCAGCAAACCACACAAGTCACCTCGAGTCAGACTCTGATAAAAGGATAAGATTTGGCCTTTCTTGTTGACAATCACCCCTAAAGGGGAATTCAGGGATGATTTTTTCGAAGGATTTTCTCATCCAAAGTGATGATTTTGATGAGATTTAGGAGAGGATTGTGGCCGATTTGGAATGATTTCATGAGAAATAAAGCCTTCCTGATGTCAGGGTGAAATTACAATTTTTTTGAGCTTAAGAAACGAATAAGATGTTTTTTCTCAGTAAAGTCTAACGATACACTGTTTTTTTAGCCCCACACCAGCCCCAGCATCTTTGATTTCGGCCATCCAGACGACGGTGTAAACGCCCTTTTTCCACTCCGTTGGGTCTATTTGAACTCCGAAAAACGAACACTCATTTTTTTCCCAGGTAAACCAGTCGGATGTAAAATAGATTGTTTCTGGCCCAAGCCAAAAAATATGAAATCTCAATTGAGTCTTCAAGAGGGCGAATACTTCTGTAAAGAAATATATTGTGCTGAAATCTGCCAGTTTGAGGCAGTTGCTGATGGTTTCTTCCCCTCCCGACTCTCCTATAGTCAAGCAGTTCAGCAAGTACAGTCTTGACTTCTCATCCTTTGTGGCTTGAGCAGAGGCTTCGGGCTCGATTTCGTCGGTTTGAATTATCTTTCCAACTTTGATGTGTCCGCGGATGGTTTTGGCAGGCTTTTCCTGCGCTAACGAAATGCCAGCAAGAAGTAGACAAATACTGAAAATGATCAAAAATCTGTTTTTCATGAGAACCTCCCTTTAAATTTTAATCTTCACATCTAAAGTATTCTATGAATAAGTCTGAAATATGCAATGAATAAATATAAAAATGGACAAAATCTTTTTTTAGCGGTATGAAATATTATTGTTAAGATCACTATGATGCTGGAATACTTTATAGTTGAAGAAGAATTTTTACTAATATTGAAGTAATAATTGGTGTGACATCCTCTCTTGGGCGGCCTGATGCCACCATCGAGCCCCCGTAGCGGAGGGGGGCCCCATCGGCTTATCCGATGGGGGGAACCGACGGGACTGGTTCCCCGGGGTTCGGGGGCTGAGGGTGACATCAGGCCGCACAGGGATTGTAACCTTATTTACTGCGTTTATATTAGATAAATAAGTATCCAGGAGGTCAGAATGAGAAAGAAAATCATGAATTGGACGCTAACGGCCTTGTTTGTCAGTCTGCTTGTCTCGAATGTGGCTCTCCAAGCTGGAGAGAAGAAGCCGATGACATTCGTGGACGTGCTCAGTCTCAAAGGCATCTCAGGTCTGCGGCTTTCTCCCGATGGAAAACAGGCCCTTTTCACCCAGAGTGAAGCCGATTGGAAGAGGAACCGCAGCATCTCTCACATCTGGCGGATGAACACCGACGGCTCTCAGGTGATCCAGATGACCAACGGCCCAGAGGGAGAAGGGGGAGGCAGCTGGTCTCCGGATGGAAAATATATTTCCTTCATCACCAAGCGAGAGGCTGAAGAAGCTCAGATTTTTCTGCTCAATAACAGCGGCGGTGAGGCCATCCAGTTGACAGAGCATAAAACGAGGATCAGGAGTCACAGGTGGTCACCTTGCAGTCAAAAGATATATTTCACCGCCGAAGATCCTCTCTCTGAAGAAGAGGAAAAGAAGAAAAAAGCCAAAGATGATGCTTACATTTTCGAACGTGATTTCAAACTGAGTCACCTGTGGGTTTTTGATATGAAGACAAAACAAGAAAAGCGCTTGACCGAGGGCGATTTTACGGTCCGGGAATTTTCGGTTTCTAGAGATGGAACAAAAATGGTCTTTGCCGCTGCGCCGACTTCCCTTTATGACGATACGCTGAAATCTGAAATATGGATCTTGGACCTCGATGACGGCTCCAAACGCCAAATCACAAAAAACGGAGTAAACGAAGCCGATATATCCTTATCGCCTGACAGCAGCCAGATTCTTTTTATCGCTGAGTCTGGACCGAACTTCGAAGACTATTATTACCAGCCCAATCTGTTTGTAGTGCCGGCTAAGGGGGGAAAGCCAGAAGTTCTCCTTCCTGATTTTGAATATGAAGTCTATGACTCGGAATGGTCGGCTGACGGGACATTCATCTATTTCACCGCCAACATGGGTGTTCACTGCGAAATTTTCTGTTTGAGACTCGATGATATGAAACCCGAGCAGATGACAGAGGGCCAACACGTCATCCGCAGCATCGATTACAATCCAGAAACCGAAACCATGCTCTACGAGCTGAATTCTCCGAATAACCCGGACACATTCTGGCTGATGGACATGAAGAGCCGCTCGGCAAGGATGATCCATGATCCCTATCCTGAACTGGAGGCCTTCAAGATAGCCAGGTACGAAGCGGTCCGTTGGAAGAGTACGGACGGAAAGGAAGTGGAAGGGATTCTGATCTACCCTGTGGACTATGAGGAGGGAAAACGGTATCCTCTTCTCGCTCACACCCATGGCGGGCCGATGAGTTCGGATAAGTTCACCTTCGATGGGTATGCCCATGCCCGGGCCGGACGAGGCTACGCCGTCTTCAAGCCCAATTACAGGGGAAGCACAGGATACGGTAATAAAGTGCTCCGCGACATGGTCGGACATTATTTCCTGCATGCCGATGATGATGTCCTGACCGGTGTGGATTATCTCGTCCAGAAGGGGATTGCCGACCCTGAAAGGCTCGGGACGCTGGGCTGGAGTGCCGGCGGGCACATGACCAACTGGCTCGTAACCCAGACCGATAAGTTTAAGGCTGCCTCTTCGGGTGCTGGGGCGTCGAACTGGATATCGATGTACGCTCAAAGCGATGTCCGGATCTACCGCACACCCTGGTTTTTAGGGGATCCCTGGCATGAGAATGCACCGCTCAAGGCTTATCGCGAACATTCCCCGATCTTTTACGTCCACCAGGCCAAAACCCCAACGCTCATCATGTGTGGAGAGAACGACCCAAGAGTTCCTCTGCCTCAGAGTATAGAGATGTACCGCGGTCTTAAAGCCAACGGAGTCCCCACAGAGCTTGTCATTTTCCCTCGTTCGGGGCACGGCCCGCGGGAGTTGCGGCACAGGTTGTACAGGTGGAACAAGGAGTTCCAGTGGCTGGAAAAATACATCCGGGACCTGGACTTTGAGTTCGAAAAACCCCCAGTTTCTGATAAAGAAGAATAAGGATTTAGTATCCGGCAGCAAAGCCGAGATACCGAGGGTTGGTTACTCCGTGGAGTTTTCCAGTCCTACAGTCACGCCAGATGATCTGTACGGATCCTGCGCGACAGTTATATGGAAAGCTTTTTATTGGTTTGGACTCGGTTTGGCTATATAGATGTTGTCCTCATCCAAGAATGTCTCAATCCGGACGATTTCAAAACCCGCTTCCTCTAAAGATTTAATCATATTTTCTTTGGAAGAGCATCCGTGTTCAGCTCCCCAATCCACCTTTTCCGGGTTGCACTCGACTATGGCCAGGATACCGTCGGGCTTCAGGCTGGGAAGGAGGTTCCGGATGAGGGGAACAGGATTGTCCAGGTGATGGTAGACGTTGATCATGAACGCAATATCCAGGGTCCCGGCTGGCAGCTTCGGGTCTTCGACCTCACCGAGAACGATCTCGATGTTCTCGAACCCGTCCCGCTCACAGCGCTGCCGAAGATGTTTCAGGGCATTTTTGTCGATGTCGTTGGCGTAGACCTTACCAGAATCGCCGACCCGTTGGGCCAGCCACATCGTCATCCGCCCTGTCCCGGCCCCGACTTCCCCGATTACCATCCCCGGCTTCAAGCCAATTGTGTCCATGATCTTGGCCGGTGGCTGCCGTCTATTCAGCCGCTTTTCCCATCCTTCGATTTGGAATGATTTTTCCTGCGACAGGAGAAATTGAGCAACCAGGAGTATTCCTATGACCGCAATTCGATCTCTTCTCATCAACGGGTTCCTCATTGGAGAATCCTCCTCTACAAAAATATTTCCTAAATTACTTACGTATTCTAAAGAAAAAAGTTAATTAGATTGGGGACAGACCGATTTAACTCATTAGTTTACCTAGATTTAGCATTATTCCTGCTACAAGTTATAGTCTTAAAGCCGCCATTTTGGGGCTAAAATGGATGCTCTAAGAACAAATGAGCATAGATGGCATTCTGTTCGCTAAGTAAAAACATAATTACATTAAAACGTTACTTAGCCGGTCGCGGAATCGGAGCCATTTACAAATAATCCCAATGATTGAAGAAAAGGAACTTGCATGTTAATATGAATTCACCTGTTATTGTCAGTGCATATAAAAAGCTATAATTAACACTATCTTTTGTTGATAATCACAGTTATCTGCAACTTCGAACATATTATGAACATTTTACGATCGGTTGATATGCCCCGCCCGAGAAGAGGTTGACTTGAGAAGAAATATGAAAAAAATTGCCTTAACGTCCATTCTTTTCCTATCAATCCAATTCGCTTTGTTAAATGCTCAGACAGGAATATATGTTGAAGAACTAAAAAGTGCTGATGAGATGATATCTGATTTCATGAAATCTCATGATCTACCAGGAGGCACTTTTGCTATAGCCAAGGATGGCAGATTAATGTATGCGCGAGCTTTTGGTTATGCAGATCATCTGTATCAAGAATTGACTCAACCTTATCACTTATTCAGAATTGCGAGCGTTTCTAAAAGCATTACTTCAATTGCAATCATGAAACTCATGCAAGAAAAAAAACTAAAATTATCTGACCTTGTCTTTGGTCCAGAGGGAATCATTAATGATTCTTATTTTACCGAAGTTATTAAAGATGAAAGAATATATAAAATCACTATCCGACAACTGCTCGAACATACAGCAGGTTGGGATAAGGATATAAGTGGAGACCCCCCCTTTTTTCCGTTAGAAGTGACCCAAGCGTTAGGCGAACAAAATCCTGTTACAGACTCGGCCCTGATAAAATATTTATTGAAAAATGGATTAGATTTCAGTCCTGGTAAGAGATACGCCTATTCAAACGTTGGATTTTTAATCTTGGGAAGAATTATCGAAAAAGAAACTGGCCAAAGTTATGAAGATTACGTAAAAGACAATATTCTGTACCCATTAAATATATACGATATGCACATCGGAAAAACGCTGGTTGAAGATAAGCAGGAAAGAGAGGCTGAATATTTCAGTCCTTATTATGACTTTTCATGCTATGGCGATAACAGTTGGGTTCCACGGCAATATGGAGGCTGGCATGTAGAAGCTATGAATGCTCATGGCGGATGGATTGCCACAGCTCGAGATTTAGTTCGTTTGCTTGTTGCAGTGGATGGCTTTGACACCAAGCCGGATATTTTGACGGATGACACAGTTAGAATCATGACTACGCCATCATCAAAAAATAGTGGGTATGCAAAAGGTTGGTTTGTAAATACCTTAAACAACTGGTGGCATACTGGCAGCTTAGACGGCACTAGAAGTCTATGGGTTCGTACAAATCATGGATTCGCTTGGGCTGCTATTATCAATAGTAGAGAAGGAGTCACCGAACTTGAACTGGATGATCTGATGTGGGGGGCAGTAAAGAGTGGATCAGTTTGGCCTGATCATGATTTTTTTAAAGCCCCTACCTATAATGCCTCAGAAATTATTTTTTCTAAGGTAAGAAAAAAATCTGTCAATATTGAATGGAAAAAAGGTAATGGAGAAAAGCGATTAGTAATAATGAATGAGGTAAAGAGAGCCGATCAATATCCGAAAGATGGGGAAAGTTATAATCCAAGAAATGGCAGATTTAAATCTGGAGATAACTTGGGATCAGGCAATTATATTGTCTACAATGGGAATGGGGAAAGAGTCACAGTAACAAATCTAAAACCTAAAACCAGTTATCGAGTTCGTGTCTATGAATACAACGAAATAAACAATAAACCTTTATATTTATTGAGCGACAGCAAATCAGTTACAGTAAGAACAAAAAAATAGAAATGAATTTAGATTATTCACTATTTAAATCAGCATCGCCAGGAGGTGCTGAGAGAGGGAAAATATAACTCACTCTGGCTTACACTGAATAAACAGATCTAGGCCTCAAGTTCCCGTTATTCCCATTTAAGGTGTTTCCCAGCCTTCGGCCTATTCCCTCAACCCAGCCAGCCTCTTTCGTGCATCCTCCACCTCTGGGAGGCCAGGATCAGCGTCCTTCCAGAGGGTGAGGAATTTCTCGTAATGCTCGATGGCTTTGCCGGGCCAGCCCTTTTGTTCGTATAATTTGGCCAGACTGTAGTGATACTTGGGATGGATGAGACGGTGCTCCTTGCTTTCCGGACTGAAAGCGACCAGCCGGTCATATTCGCCTATGGCTTTATCCAGGTCTCCTTTCTGCTGATAAACCCTTGCCAGGGAGTCTCTCATGAAAGGCATATTATAGATAATCACATCCAATCTGTTGGAGAAAGGGGGGAATTTCTTAGGAGCCAACTTTTTGCAAGCAGTGATCGCCTTTTCAACCAATCCTTCTGCCAAAAGAATTTCTGCATTCAGATAATCAAAGGCAATCAAATCCTTGGTCGAAGGTCGAACTTCTGGCAACAGGGATTCAATCTCCTTAAACCTGGATTTTGCGCTGTCAACCTGGCCTGCCTTGAGATCAATCAATCCCATAAGGAAATTGTATTCCACTGTATAGTCAGCTTCGTAGACTGGCTGATCTTTAACTGATAAATCAAGCCAGATCTGGAGGTACTGCCGGCTGGATTCCAGTTTTCCCTTGTCATAGTGGATCCACCCTAGAAGCCAGTTGGCCCTGCCTTTTCTTGATATATTACCGACTGAATCGGCCAGGGTTATTGCCTTACGGATATTCTCAAGGGAATGATCCAAACTGCCCAGCCAATAATGATAGAATCCTTTGCAGAGATATCCATCCGCCTTTATGCCCGAGGATGAGGCGATAGCAAGGTATTGATCGATCCATTTTATTGTTTCTGAATAGTCTTCCTTTAGAGCAAAAAGATAGGCAAGTGGGAGGTGGGAACCAAAATCGGGTTTAATCTCCAAAGCTTCCTTGTACTTGGCAATGGAATCTTCCAGCCGTCCCATATGAAAATAGAGCTCGCCGATTGAATCAAGGGGATTGGGATCCTCGGGCATGAGCAAGGCATATTTCTCAAAGTATTCCAGAGCCTTTTCATAATTCTCCATGTCCGCATAGTTATAGGCAATCATATTCAAGACATCAGCATAAGTAGGGTCCAGCTCCAGAGCTTTGTTGTACTCTTCGAGCGCTTGATCGAATAATCCATCAAAATAATAGAAAACCGCCAGCCAAAAATGGGCTTCCTTTTCTTGGGGAAACTCTTTTATCAATTGTTTGAGGCGCTGCTCTGCTTTCTCCGGTTTGACATCTTTAAAGAGATAATACCAGGCTTCTATATAAAGCCTTTCTTTTTTTGATGCTTTTTCCGACAGAATCATCGCTTTATCAATAGCCTCATTCATCGGCTTGGTGTTCCCAAGGGATTCGTGCGCCGCAGCCAAGCGTAAATAAGCTGAAGCAAAATCAGAGTCGAGCTCCACGGCTTTCTCGAAACACTGCCGGGCTTCATCGTAATAGAGTTTTTCTTCTGCCCGCATTCCTTCTAAATAATAGTCGTAAGCTTCCATCGAAAAAGTTGTCACCTCAGCGATTTTTGCCTGGACGGCTTCGATCTTTCGCTCGGATAGACCTGTTCCCCGGGAAATCTCTTTGCTCAGCTCGTCGATCTGGGTCCTGAGAATGCTGCCCTCACCTTCACCTCTGGAACTGGCACTCTTCAACAGTTTCTTGCTCGTAACATCCAGGACCTTCACATCGGTGGCAAACACGTCACCGGCCTTGCCGAAACTTCCCAGGACAATCGTATTAATCCCTTCCATACGGCACAGCTCAAAGCCAAGATTTTGGTCGATGAACTCCACCTCTTCTTTACCCATCTGTTGTAGAAGGTCATGCATCCGTTCCCAGGTAGTTACCTGGAAATATCCGGATTGCTCGAGGCTGGTGATTAATAGATTGGGAATGATCTTTCTCAGATGGTCATAGGCCTTGTCTCCAGTCATGTTTTCGAAGCTGATCACGGCAAGGGTTTGTTTCTCCGAAGGGAGCAGAACAGTTTCCTTCTTCAAAACGAACCTCCAGATGATTATTCCGGCAATGATGACTGCCAGAAGAGCTAAAGTAGGGATGAAGAGCTTCTTCAAGCTAAAGGTTACGGTGATCTCTTTTGTGGTGAGGGGCTTCCTCTTGGGTACAACTATCTCTGTGGTGGGAATGCCTTTCTCGATATTGTTTAATTGGGAAAGCAGCTCCTCTGCACTCTGATATCTTTTCTCTTTGTTTTTTTCCATGCATTTGAGGACAAGGTGGCTGAGGCCCACTGGAATCTGGGCATTCAGTTCTTTGGGGTCACGAGGGGCTTCTGTCTTGTGCTTCACTGCGATACTGAGGGGTGTATCCCCCTCAAAAGGCACCTGTCCTGTGATCATCTCATAAAGAATCACTCCTAGGGAATAAATATCAGAACGCTGGTCTGCCTCCTTCCCTTCTGCTTGTTCAGGACTCATGTACTCAGGTGTTCCAATCATAACTCCCACACCGGTTATCCCCTTCGACTCAAGAAATCGAGCGATCCCAAAATCCATAATTCGGACATTGCCTTCTTTATCGATCATTATGTTGCTTGGTTTCAGATCACGGTGCACCACTCCCAACTTATGCGCCTCTGATAATCCCTCACAAACCTGTTTGGCTACTCTTATCGTTGTGCCTATTGCTAATTGCCCTGATCTCCGAATGAAGCCCTTTAAATCCTCTCCAGACACATATTCCATCGTGATGTAGTATGTCCCTTCCTCCTTATTGAGATCATACATCTGGCAAACATTCTTGTGTCTGATCTTCCGAGCAAATTTTAATTCGTTCTGAAATCGTTCTATCGTCTTTTTATCAGTGGAGATTTCTGGCTTTATGAGTTTGATGGCAACTTTTTCTTTTATGTCCGTATCGTTGGCTTTATAGACTTTTCCCATTCCCCCCTTACCCAGTTCTTCGATAATCTGGTATCTTCCTGCAAAAGTAGAACCTGTGGTTAATTCTTCTTTGGGAGCTTCGATAGTTTTTGTGACTGCGGGTGAAACCTTAGTTCCGCACTCTTTACAGTATTTCGAATCGGCGGGATTATCGAACTGACACTTGGGACATTCCACGGCCTATTCTCCCTTACGCATATTCGGCCAAAGAATATCAAATTAGGGGGAAGAGAGTCAAATCCCCAAGGCCCCTTAAACGGATTTTCTGGCAGATACAAGCAGAGATGAGGATGTAATGCATTCCAAGCAAAGGGGCGCGTTGTCCCACACTCCTCTTCGGGAAGATAGAGATGTCCCTTTGTCAAAATCTGTGACATTCTGTGACAAAAAGGGAGTGGTCTGTCCGTTCTCATTTGAATCAATCCTTCTATAATGATATAAGTCGAAGAAGCACAACATGGGAGCAATATTAGTCCAGCTTTGAGGGAAAAATTTTTGGTTGAGTCAATATAATTTCTTCATTTTTTAAAACTATGTAACCTTTTTACAAGAAACTCGTATATATAATATGATAATATACAAGTTACTTGTATTATTCAGACACAGGAGCTCACATGAAAGATCTAACCAAAGCTGAAGAAACACTTCTTCTAACAATTCTGCGGCTCAAAGACAATGCCTACGGAGTAGCCATTAAACATCACATCCAAAAAACCACTGGAAAAGCCCTTCCTTACGGCACTCTCTATTTTATTCTGGAACAACTGAGTAAGAAGGGATATGTCAAACGGTTCGTGGGGGAATCCAAACCTGAACGGGGAGGCCGGAGCCGGATCCACTACACCATCACCCCTGAAGGCAATCTGGCTCTAAAACGAGCCTATGAAATGCAGCAAAAAATATGGAACGGATACGCAGAGCTGACCTGGGGCGAAAAGATCAGCAAATGAAAAGAACAGAGTCTCCGAAATGCGCTGAAAGAATTCTCAGCATCCTTTACTCCTCAAAAAAAACCGGTATCCTGGGCGACACCGAAGAAGAATACCGTATGATCCTTTCGGAAAGAGGCCGATTCAGGGCTGATTTATGGTATGCCTGGCAAATCTTTCAGCCTCTGCCATTTCTTATCCGATCAACTTTTTTTTGGAGTTTTGAAATGTTTAAAAATTATTTGATTTCTTTTTTTCGAATCCTCAAAAGACAGAGGCTTTACGCTTTTATCAATATTGCCGGTTTGGCTGTCGGATTGGCCTGTTGTATTCTCATTTCTCTATGGATCAAATTTGAGGTCAGCTACGACAGGTTTCACGAAAACAGCGATGACTTATACCAGGTTACTAGTGAAGTCCTCCTTCCGAACGGAGATCTCCGTTTTTTTACAAATACTCCTGGTGCACTTGCCAATGCCCTTAAAATGGAGAGGCCTGAGATCCGGAATATTTCCCGTTTAGTCGACAGAGTAGAAATATTGCTCGGTACGGCAGATAAGCGTTTTCTTGAAAGAGTTAGATTCGTTGAACCCGCATTTTTGGAGATGTTTTCCTTTGAATTTATAAAAGGTAATCCCAAAACGGCATTATCTCAACCTGATTCAATTATCCTGACCGAAAAAACTGCCGAAAAATATTTCGCTGAAAAAGACGCAATTGGTCAGGAAATACGTTTCGGATCGGATAGAAATCTCTTGGTTACAGGAGTCATAAAGGAAATTCCGGAAAACTCTTTTCTCAGTTCCCTCTGCCTGGTCCCTTTTGAAATATTAAGGGATATGGGATGGAACATCGATAGATGGGGAGGCGGTAATTTTGATACCTATGTTCATCTTGAAAAAGATGTGGACTTAGAGTTTTTTAATGCCCAAATCAGAGATTTTTATAAAAAATATGCCTCAAACTGGGAGCAGTCAAAACTGTCATTAAGACCGATAACAAGAATTCATCTCCACGAATTGAGCGGTGGCGGCCCGATAGTCTATGTCTATATCTTTTCCGGGCTGACTGTTTTTATTCTACTGCTGGCCATGGTTAACTTTATGAACCTCTCGACAGCCCGCTCGGTTCAACGGTCCAAAGAGATCGGTGTGCGAAAAATAGTCGGAGCAAACAGACGGCAGTTAACGAAGCAGATCCTTATGGAATCCATTCTGGTCACTTTATTTTCGGGGAGCCTTGCCGTGGTGATCTCCTATTTTTTACTGCCTGTTCTGAATCAATTGACTGGCGTTCAGATATCATTCAGCTTCAACGAAAAAATGATTTTATTCTTAACCGGCATTGTGATCCTGACCGGCATCCTTTCCGGCATTTACCCCGCCTTTATTCTCTCCTCACTTAACCCTGTTCAGGCTGTTAAGGGAAGAATAAGTCCCGGAAAAAACAGTCTTCTCTTACGGAAAGGTTTGATCGCATTTCAATTTTCACTTTCCATTTTTATGATTATCGCCATGATTGGTGTGAATAAACAGTTAAAGTATCTGACAACTAAAGATTTGGGATATAACCGGGACAACATTGTCTCCATTGGATTGGCCGAAGAAATTTCCAGAAAATTTACAATCGTACAAACTGAATTAATGCGAAACCCGGAGATACTCAGTATGACTCGTTCAAGTTCGAGAATGGATAAGGAGTACACAACAACAGGGGAAGATGCGATTACCTGGGAGGGGCAATCCATCGGAAAACAAATGCCCAGAACACACCTGATGAAGGTTGATCCTGAATTTAAAGAGACTTTAAACATAGATATGGTGGACGGGCGTTTTTTTTCACATGAATTCCCTCATGACCGGACAGAGTCTGTTGTGATTAATGAAACGGCATTAAAGATAATGGATCTGAAATCTCCCATCGGGAAACGAATGACTGTTTGGAATAGAAATTTCAGGATCATAGGTATTATAAAGGATTTCCATTTTTACTCCCTTCACGAGGAAATTCAACCTTTGATATTGATTAACAGATACGCTAGTTTTAGAACCATTTTTATCAAGATCAATTCTCAAAACCTCCTAAGAACAGTGAATTTCATCCAGAGAAAGCTCAAGGAGATCGCACCCGGCTATATTCCTGATCTGAAGTTTTTAGATGAGAACCTCCATGGCGTCTATATCGCTGAGCAGAGAATGGAAAAATTGACAAAATATTTCACCTTCCTTGCGATTTTTATTTCCTGTATCGGACTCCTTGGATTGGTTTCTTTTTCCGCCAAACAGAGAACAAAAGAAATCGCCATCCGTAAAGTGTTAGGGGCATCGGAGGGAAATATAGCTCTTCAGCTTTTTAAAGAAACCTTGATCTGTGTTGCTGCGGCAAATATTGTTGTCTATCCGGTCGTTTATTTAGCGCTGCACGGATGGCTGCGGAATTATGCTTACCACACGACACTTGGGATCGGTATTTTTATTTTCGCATCATCCCTGGCGCTGGCTCTCGCATTTTTGAGTGTGGGGTGGAATGTCCTCAAAGCTTCCCTGGCCAATCCTGTCGATTCCCTGCGGTATGAATAGAAAAATTTGCGACTGGGTCACTTTTGTGTCCCCTTTCTGCATAGAACACTTTTAAAATTTCCTAAGGCTTCGATCGATAAAAGGCTGGGTGAGATTGACAGAAAAAAATTGATAGTTATACTAGGAACATGCCTGTTGAGAAACATTTTCTTATAGATGAGATCAATCCCATCGTAATAAATTATTACAAAAACAATAATTGGGTGGTTGCCACCACCCAATAGGATACTACACCGCACTTTTCTTCCCTGTAAAAATAAACCTGGAGGAAAATAATGGACAAAAATTATATTATTCCAGAAAATTATCGGCCTTTTTTAGATGTCAAAGAGACAGAAAAGGCGATAAAACTGATCAAGGATTTTTTTCAGATCAATCTTGCTAAAACATTGAATTTAAAACGGGTGACTGCCCCTCTGTTTGTCAAGGCAGGGACCGGGATCAATGATGATCTGACTGGTGTTGAGCGCCCCATTTCTTTCAATATCAAGGATATGCCAAACACAAAGGCAGAAATCGTGCAATCTCTGGCAAAATGGAAAAGGTTAACTCTTGCCTATTTAAAAATTAAGGAACGCGAAGGTATCTACACAGATATGAATGCCATTCGACCCGATGAGACTCTTGACAATCTACATTCTATCTATGTCGACCAGTGGGACTGGGAAAGAGTCATTTCAAAAAAGGAGAGGAACTTAGAACTCTTAAAAAGAATCGTCAGCAGAATTTACCTGGTCCTAAAAAAAACGGAACACTTCATCTGCGCTCAGTATCCTGAAATCAAACCCATTCTGCCGGAAGATATCTTTTTTATTCATTCTGAAGAACTTGAAAGAAGATACCCAGAGTTAACTCCTGGAGAAAGGGAAGATGCTATTTGTAGAGAGTATGGTGCAGTCTTTATCATTGGCATAGGTTCTCCACTAAATAACGGCCATCCTCACGATGGCAGAGCCCCTGATTATGATGATTGGACAACACCCACAGGAAAAGGACTTGGGCTGAATGGCGACCTTATTGTCTGGTATCCTGTTCTAAAAAAAGCCTTTGAGATCTCTTCGATGGGAATACGAGTTGACCAGCAAGCGCTGATAAAACAACTGGAAATAACAGAGACAATGGAGAGAAAAGAATTGTACTTCCATAAAAAACTCCTAAGAGGTGAACTGCCGCTCTCTATCGGGGGTGGAATTGGACAATCAAGACTCTGTATGTTTTTCCTCAGAAAAGCCCATATTGGAGAAATCCAAGCCAGTATATGGCCGGATGAGATAATAGAGGAGTGTCGGAGGAATAGAATTTTCCTTTTATAAAATTTTTTTCAGATAATGTCGTTCGCTACTCAAAGCGTAAGACAATTCAAGCTTATTTTCAAAATAGTTTTTAGTTTTATTCCTTCACCCATCCTTTAACACTTATAAAATTCATTTTGCCAAAAATATTGACAGGAAGTGTCTTAGCTCTGATTAGAAAAGATAATCTAACCCCCTTGCGTTGACTGGCAGATAAGCATTTCACCCCCTAACTATCTCCCTGATAGAATTAACCACTGACTGCTTTTGCTTTAAAAACAACTGATGTTGATAACTCTATAATAAATCCCCAAACAGGACTCATCACCGAATAAGCTAAAGCTCCTCCTTCTATAAAAATTAAAGGATAATAAGGCAACCCAACAATCAATCCAATAATGATTCCATGCAGTGCCCATCGAATACGAAGTGCTGAAATCCCAATGACAAAACCTATTAACATCCTATGAAACAGTATCATGAAAAAAGTAGCTGCAGTAAATTCTTTACCTAAAATTTTTCCTCCTCCATAACATAAAAGACCTGCAATCAATCCAAATACCGTTGCTAAAATAACTCTTTTTGGATTAATCATATTATCTCCTTTTGATATTGATTTATTTTAGGAGAGTCTTGAACTCCAGATCCGCTGCTTAGAAGCAGCAGCCCTATCAATTCGTAGCCCTATTCTTTTTAAATTCTGTATAAAATATGAGATGTTATTTATACTTTAATGTAAACTCACCTATTAGAGGCTCAAATCCTCCGTGACCTTCAGGAAACACTGCAAGATGAAAATTTATTTTCTTATTTGTCCATTCAACTGTATCTTGGCATTTTAAAAATATCCGTCGTTTTTCATTTGGCTTAAAGTCACCCGCATCTTGGTCAACCCCACATATTCTTTTATCCTCGACATAGAAGCGGAGCCTGAAATGTGTCATTCCTATGATTCTTGCTCCTTCATTCTCAACCTCAATCAAAAGCCCAGGCGGATTAGAGTTATCAATTTCGACAATTGAAACTCTAAATGAAGACAGAAGCTTTCTTTTCGCTGTCTTTCCGCTTATCCAAGTTATTACTAGCCAGGTTATGAGGGCCACAATTGCTAGGCCGAAAATAGTCTTAACAATTCTCACTTCTCTCCCTAAGTCTTTGAATCTATCTCCATTGAATAATAACTTTTAAATGTTAAATCTATTGGAAAAAAAGGTAAACAATAAGCTGCTTCCCATATCACAAATAATCTGTAGCTTAGGAAATTCTCTCATCTGTCCGAATTTCGCTGAACCGAAGCAAGAATAAGCCGTGCCCAAATATCCGAATTATAGCCTTTTTTGAGTGCGTAAAAATATGCGCCGATTCAACATGTAAAGCTACATGCCTCTTGAAACATCACTTTCAAGGCGGATTGGATGTTCATATTTCTTGGCATTCTGAAGAAACAGGCTAATCCTTGTAACCAGGTCCCTTAGGCCTCTGAAGTAAAGGAGCTGATCAAGGTGTCCCCGCTATTTCAAGATTATGTTCGGGATGTTTTTGTTGCGGAGCATTTCGTTGAACGCGCCCAGTTCCTTGCTGAGGACTCCCTCCAGCAGGTCAAGGGTGCTGTGCAACCGTTCCTCGAGCACTTGCTGTACTTCCAACTGCTGGTTTGTCGGCTTGAAATCGCCGCTTGCGAGGCCGTTGGCCAGGTAATTTAGCTTCGAGATGAGCTTGGCCCCGAAGCGGACGCCGTCCTGTCCTCTGCCCGTGAGGCGAAGGTCGACCAGGTCCATTTCCAGGTCCGTCAGCTTCCGGTCCAAATCTTCGCCTGAATTGCGGATCTCGGCATCGTCGATTATCTTGCAGAGCCCAATGAGCTGGCTCCGTACGAGTTCTAACCGGTTCACCATGGCGGTCGCGTCGTTGAGGTCCTTTCTCAGCTCGAAAAGCATGACCATCTGCTCCTGGATGTCCGCCTCGCTGCCGCCCGAAATCGGGTCCTTGAGCACCGTGAGGGGCTGCGTCAGCTCATATTCGCCGGCCGTTACTTTCACTGTGTAGTTGCCCGGAGGCGCCAGGATGCTGAGCGATCTTGCGCCGGGGGCTGGCCGCCATCCATCAGGACCCACCTGCAACCATGGCGCATAGAGCGGGCTGGTGCGGAGACGGACTTCTTCCGAAGGTTCGTAGCGAAGGTCCCAGTAGATCCGGTTGATCCCCGCCTGGTTCGGGCCGGTTAGCTTTCGGACCACTTCGCCTTTCTGATCCAGGATCGTGAGCGAAACGCTGTCCGGTACCGGGTCTTTCAGGAAGTAGTTGATGGATGCGCCATATTCCGGGTTCTCGCCGACCGTAGGGTCATCATAAGGAGTCGACGGCGCTGTTATGGGCCGGAAACGGTACGCCGGACGCGGTGGAAACAGGTGCAGTCCGGAGGAGAGCACCTCTGCGGTGAGCTGCTGCAGCGGCGTAATATCGTCCATGATCCAGAACCCGCGGCCGTAAGTCGCGATCACCAAGTCGTTGAAATGTTCCTGCACTGTGATGCCGTAGACCGGGGCATGCGGCAGGTCGTTCTGCAGCGGCTGCCAGTTCTCGCCTTCGTTGAAGGATACGTAGATGGCGTTCTCTGTTCCCAGGTAGAGCAGCCCGCGGCGCACAGGATCCTCGCATAGCCAGCGCGCGTAACTGAGCATGCTCCTTGGGATGCTGTTGGTAATCGATCGAAATGTCCTGCCGTAGTCCTTTGTTCTATAGACGAAGGGGTCGCGGTTGTTCATCTGGTGAAAGTCGACAGCGATGTAGGCTGTCGCGGCATCGTAGCGTGAAGGCGCAATGCAGCGGACCGATCCCCAGGGCGGTAAATCCGGCAAATTCGCTGTGATGTTTGTCCAGGTCTTCCCCCCGTCGCGCGTCAATTGAACGAGACCGTCGTTGGTGCCAACCCAGATGAGTCCGGGCTCTTTCGGCGATTCGGCGATGGCATAGACGACGCCTGCATATTCGACGCCGATGTTGTCGGGCGTGAGACCGCCGGAGCTCCCCATCCGGCTGCGGTCGTTGAGCGTGAGGTCGGGGCTGATGGTCTGCCAGCTCTGGCCGCCGTCAGTCGTGCGGTGGACATGCTGGCTGCCGACGTAAAGCGTATTGCGGTCGTGAGGAGAAATCTGGAACGGCGAGTCCCAAACGAAACGGTATTTTACACCCTCGGCCGGACCGTTAGACTGGTCGGGCCATACCTCGACGTTGCGGAACTGCCGCCGGTTCTCTTCGAAGCGCACGACGATGCCGCCGACCATGCCGGAACCGGACGCAGTGGACCAGACGATGTTGGAGTCGACGGGATCGGGCGTCGCCCATCCGCTCTCGCCGCCCCCCACCGAATGCCACATGCCGCGCGGAATTCCCCTGCGGCTCAGTCGGCTGTTGCTCGGCCCGCGGTACGAAGGCTCGTCCTGCTTGTTGCCTAGGACATTGTAGGGGATCTCATTATCAGTGGTGACGTGGTACATCTGCGCATTGGTCAGACGCTGGCGGAACCAGGTGCGACCTCGGTTGATGGTGATCGATAGTCCCTGGTCGTGGCCGACGATTTGGCGGTCCGGATTCGTGGGATCGATCCAGATGTCGTGGTGGTCACCGCCGGGCGCCTCGCCGCGGGGCACCACTTCGAGTGTCCGGCCGCCATCAGTGGACTTGGAGTACGACGCCGTCAGGAAATAGGCCTCGTCTTCATCATCGGGGGCCACAGCCATGCGCGAGTAGTAGTGGGCCCTGCCCATGGCATTGCGGTCGTGGCTCACCACGGTCCAGCTCTCCCCTCCGTCGTCGCTGCGAAACACCTGCCCGCTGTCTGTCGGCTGACCCTTCCACGGTATGCCGTCGCCGGTTTCGATTAGGGCGTAGACGCGGTTCGGATTCGAGGCGGCGATCGCCACGGCAACCTTGCCCACGGGCTTAGACGGCAGGCCGCGGCCGGTCAGCTTCTTCCAGGTCGCT
>SMTZ1_10001376_pt1 | contig 24260 bp, 21 predicted proteins | sample DeeMarSWOR136_30_FD_25667 | JGI IMG/M metagenome (IMG submission 25667) | reverse complement strand
GGGCGAAAACGATATTAGGCTTCAACAGCACCTTGCCGTGAGGCCTGGCACCCAACTGCTCCATGCCCCCGGCAACTATGCCGCGGATACGGCTCAGGTCATCGTAATCAGGGCAACTGCGGATGATAACCTTGTACTTATCTCCCATGGTACTCCCTCACTTTCTGTCCTCAGTCCCACCATGTGTAGGTCATCATATGCCACGTGCTCTTATTTCGCAAGCTTGTTCCTTTATTGTACCAGCCTGCGCTGTTCTGTGCCACCTACCCGTAAATAAAAAAAGAGCCCCCTGATCCTATAGGGACTCCATTTCGCTTTAGAACCCGCCTACTTCCCGTCTATCACAAAGAAGGCTTGGCTAATTGAGGTTTATGCATGGTTATATATTCATATTTTTCATTCTGCCGACGGTCTATATTCCATATAATCAGTACAACCAATACAATAGCTGGGATAAACAATATATCAGAAGCTATCACAGCATAGCTTCCAGTTAATAATTCGCTAATTTCTTCCGCTCCCCTCCAATAATATACTCCTACCCGGCCTACGATACCGGCTATGATCAGGAGTGCCCACCACCACCCAATTAGATAAGATGGATGTGCATTTTCCCAGGCTGTATTATCCATAATACCAACCTCTGGATCACTAGCCTTCCAAATTTCTTTCATAACCTGATACGGACGAAACGCATTCATAACAGGCACGAAGAACCATCCTACCGCCCACCCCGGTGTAAATCTCAGGTGACTGGCATTAAGAGCTGGGAGGTTCTTATGAGCACGGTAAATCCATATGTAGAATGGTATTAACATTATGATATATATGCCTGTCTGCACATATCCCATTATGGCCTGCCTGCTATCGTTCTCCTCTATTTCATTATAGAAAACCATTTCTCCCGCTTCTATCCGTAAGAGAAGATCAATCTCAGCATAATCGTAACCAATCGCTATCAGAGTGATCAAGGCTGCAATTAAAAAGAAAGCCATAGCCCACAATGCACGTGAACGGCCGGAAACAAAAGGTTCTACAGGATTAACAGTATCTTTCATTTCAAAGGATCGAATCGTCTAAGAAATCTGCATAAATATATTATTTTTGGTATTTATATCATTGGCCGATATGTAAGTCAAGCTTTACTTTAAATACACGGGTACACTATCTGGTGCAGCAGGACAAATTTACAGATTGTTAGGGAGACTGGCGCGCCCGGAGGGATTCGAACCCACGACCCTTGGTTCCGAAGACCAATGCTCTATCCACTGAGCTACGGGCGCATTTACGTCTTATTGCGGGGGTTGGTGGGGTGAGCGGAGGGATTTGAACCCTCGATCTCCAGGGCCACAACCTGGCGCCTTAACCGCTAGGCTACGCCCACCACGACACCAGTTTAACGAAACAGTCGAAGCTAGGCAAATTGTAGCATTCGCAGCCGTCCATAGTCAAGGCGAAGCTCCATAGACAAGAGTACGAATTGCACCTCACTCCGGCATGTGCTAATATAGTAGCGGCGCTGTGAAACGTCGATTCACTTCAATACGCATGATGCCGGATTGGAAACTAAGGCTATATGAAGTGAATTTTTTTTGCCCACTGAGTGCTCAGGTGATTAAGGAGAGCGATATATGAAGGTACACGAGTATCAGGCGAAAGAGTTGCTGGCGGAGTTCGGCGTTCCTATTCCCCGCGGCGGGGTAGCCAGGTCGGTCGCCGAGGCGAAGAAGATAGCGGCCGGCCTTACCGGGCGGCTGGTGGTGAAGGCACAGGTACACGCCGGAGGAAGGGGCAAGGCCGGCGGCATCCAGCTTGTCTCGTCCCCCGACGAAGCGGAACAGGTCGCCCGGCGCATGCTCGGCACAAGGCTTGTTACCCACCAGACGTCACCCCAAGGGGTGCCGGTGAACTCTGTCCTCGTCGCGGAGGCGGTAGATATCGAGCGCGAGCTCTACCTCGGTATTGTTATCGACACCGTGGCCGGCCTGCCAGTGGTCATAGCCAGCGAGGCGGGGGGGATGGATATCGAGGAGATAGCGAGGACGAGCCCCGAGAAGATATTAAAAGCTTATATTGACCCCGGAGTCGGCGTCCGCCCCTACCAGGCGCGGCGCTTGGCATACGGCCTGAACCTTGATAAGACGCAGATGAAAACTGCTTCCGATATCATCTCCAACCTGTACAAGCTGTTCCAGGCTAAGGACTGCTCGCTGGCTGAGATAAACCCGCTGGCAGTTGCCACCGATGGCAGGCTGCTCGCCGTCGACGCCAAGCTGAACTTCGACGATAACGCCTCCTACTGCCAGCCCGAGGTAACAGCATTGCGCGATACCGAGCAGGAGGACCCGCTGGAGGTAGAGGCGAAGGAGCGTGGTATCGAGAACTACGTCAAGCTGGACGGCGATATCGGCTGTATCGTGAACGGAGCAGGCCTCGCTATGGCGGTCCTCGACCTCCTCAAGCAGGAGGGAGGTAATGCCGCAAACTTCCTGGACATCGGCACCCTGAATAACCCCGACCGCGTCGTCGAGGCGTTTGCGATCCTGACCTCCGACCCGGCAGTCAAGGCGGTGCTGGTAAATATATTCGGCGGTATGGCACGGGTGGATGTCATCGCCGAGGGCATAGTTGCTGCGTCGAAGCAGATGGAGATAAAGGTACCCGTTGTGGTCAGACTGGCGGGCACCAACGTGGAGGAGGGAGAGCGCATCCTCAATGAATCCGGTCTTGACCTCATTAGGGCTTACAGCTTCCAGGAGGCTGCGCACAAGGCGGTAGAGGCGGCGAAAAAATCCAGTTGAGGTGTTTATCTTGAGTATACTGGTTGATAAGGAAACACGACTTCTCGTGCAGGGAATCACCGGCGGCGAGGGCACCTTTCACACGCGCCGCTGCATCAAATACGGCACCAATGTCGTTGCCGGCGTAACCCCTGGTAAGGGGGGAGCCGACGTCGAAGGCGTCCCGGTGTTCGACACCGTGGAGCAGGCGGTGAAGGAGACAGGTGCTAATACCAGCATCATCTTCGTTCCCGCCCCTTTCGCCGGCGATGCCATGATGGAGGCCGCCGACGCCGGAATCCCGCTCATCGTTTGCATCACCGAGGGCATCAGGACGCTGGATATGGTCACGGTCTACCACTACCTGAAACAGAGGGGGGTTCGGCTCATCGGGCCCAACTGCCCCGGACTGATCTCCCCGGGGAAGTCCAAGGTCGGCATCATGAGCGGCGACATCTTCCTCGAGGGGAATGTCGGCGTTATCTCGCGCAGCGGTACCCTGACCTATGAGGCAGTAAGCCAGCTAACGAATCTGGGCATCGGGCAGTCAACCTGCATCGGCCTGGGCGGCGACCCGATTATCGGCACGGTATTCGTCGATGCACTAGAACTCTTCGAGAAAGACCCGCAGACCGAGGCAGTGGTGCTCATCGGCGAGATTGGCGGCAACCAGGAGCAACAGGCGGGGGAGTTTATCAAGGGCAACATGTCCAAGCCTGTTATCGCCTTTGTCGCCGGCAGCAGCGCCCCTCCAGGCAGGCGGATGGGTCACGCCGGTGCCATCATCACGGGCAGTTCCGGCAAGGCACAGGAGAAAATCGCTGCCCTGAAAGAAGCCGGCGCTACCATAGCGATAAGCCCGGCCGAGATTGGCTCAACAACACAGCGCGTTCTGGCTGCCAAGAGCTAGCGATTTGCCTGTTGCCAGTGGCACCGAGGCTCTCCCTCATCATTGAGGGACATGCAATCTCGTTTTCACCAGTTTCGCGCCCCGATATGCCGTGGGATTGCCGCATCGTCCGCCTCTGGCGGACGCCCTGCAATAACGTCGAGAAACGCTGAGCGCTGCTATTTCCCTTGACACTGAAACTCAGCTATGTTTTAATCAGTCGTAATTGACGAATGGTGTATACGTAATGAGAAGTGATGTAACGAAACAGGGCGTCGAGCGTGCCCCGCACCGCTCGCTGATGTATGCCCTGGGGTTGACGAAAAGCGAGATCGAATGTCCCATCGTGGGCATTGTCAACAGCTTCAATGAGATAATCCCGGGGCACATCCACCTGCGGGAGGTAGCGGAGGCAGTGAAAGCGGGGGTGTACACCGCGGGGGGGACACCGCTGGAGTTCAATACAATCGGTGTCTGCGACGGCATTGCCATGGGCCATCTCGGTATGAGGTACAGCCTCCCCAGCCGGGAGCTGATAGCGGATTCCGTGGAGACTGTGATCCAGGCTCATGCCTTCGATGCTCTGGTGTTTATACCGAACTGCGATAAGATCGTCCCCGGGATGCTGATGGCCGCTGTGAGGCTTAATATACCGGCTATCTTCGTCAGCGGCGGGCCGATGCTGGCAGGGCGCCTGCCCAACGGCAGGTGTGTTGATATTAACGACGTCTTCGAAGCAGTGGGTAAGGCGGCGAAGGGGGAGATGAGCCAGGCGGAACTCGAAGCGCTGGAGGTTGCGGCCTGCCCTGGCTGCGGCAGTTGCTCCGGGATGTTTACCGCTAATACGATGAACTGTCTGACCGAGGCTCTGGGGCTAGGGCTCTCGGGTAACGGGACTATCCCCGCAGTGGATTCCCGCAGGATTCATCTGGCCAGGGAGGCTGGAAGGAAGGTGATGAAACTGCTGGCGGCGGATATCCATCCCCGCGACATCGTCACCAGGGACTCGCTTTACAATGCCTTCGCGGTGGACATGGCACTCGGCGGCAGCACCAACTCCGTGCTGCACCTCATGGCACTGGCACACGAAGCGGGCATAGATTTCTCGCTGGAGACCATAAACGATATAAGTAAGCGTACGCCTCATCTCGCTAAAATGAGGCCGGCAGGGGATTATCACCTTGAGGACCTGGACATCGCCGGCGGGATAGCAGCAGTGATGAAGGAACTCGGTGACAGGCTGAACCTGAAGGTAAAGACGGTATCCGGTAAAACGCTGGGCGACTACATCGCCAGCGCCAGTGTCAGGGACAGCGAGGTTATCCGCCCCGCATCGAGCCCTCATTCGACAACAGGGGGCCTGAGCATCCTCTTCGGCAATCTCGCGCCCCAGGGGGCCGTGGTCAAGAGCGCGGCGGTGATTCCCGATATGATGAAGCACGAAGGTCTGGCGCGAGTCTTCGAATCTGAGGACGAAGCCACCAGCGCCATTATGAAAGGCTCAATCAATCCGGGTGATGTAGTGGTCATCCGCTACGAGGGGCCCAAGGGCGGGCCGGGCATGCCCGAAATGCTTACCCCAACCTCGCTTATATCGGGGATGGGACTGGATAGAGAGGTGGCTCTCATCACCGACGGACGCTTCTCCGGCGCCACCAAGGGCGCTGCAATCGGGCATGTGTCTCCCGAGGCGGCGGAGAGAGGGCCTATTGCCGCATTAAGAGAAGGTGATAAGATAAAGATTGACATCGTCGGTAACAGAATCGACGTGGAACTCAGCGATGAGGAGATCGAGCAGAGGCTCAGCCGGTTGCCTGAATTCGAGCCGAAGATAAAGACAGGGTATCTCAGGCGCTATATAGAGAGCGTGACTTCGGCATCAACTGGCGCAGTGTTCAGATAGGAGTTCGGTATGAAACTAAACGGTGCCCAAATACTGTGTGAAAGCCTGATCAAGGAAGGTGTTGAGGTAATCTTTGGCTTCCCAGGAGGTGCTGTACTCCCCCTGTATGACGTCCTTCCCCAGTACCCGCAGTTGCGCCATATCCTGGTCCGCCACGAGCAGGGTGCCGCCCATGCCGCCGATGGCTACGCCCGAGCGACGGGCAAGGTAGGAGTCTGTTTCGCTACCTCAGGGCCCGGTGCCTGCAACCTCGTTACCGGAATAGCCAACGCTCACCTCGATTCCTCCCCGATTGTGGCAGTAACGGGCCAGGTGGCGAGGCCGTTTATCGGGAAAGATGCATTCCAGGAGATCGATATTACCGGCATTTGCGTGCCTATCACCAAGCATAGCCACCTTGTACTCACTGCGGATGAAATGGCTATCACGGTTAAAGAGGCTTTCCATATCGCCAAGACGGGACGGCCTGGACCGGTGCTCCTCGACATACCCCGCGATGTATTCATCGAGGAGGCAACTTTCAATTACCCGGAGAAGGTCGAACTTCGTGGCTACAGGCCGACAGTTCACGGCCATGCCGCCCAGATCAAGAAGGCGGCAAAGCTCATCAGTGAGGCTAAGCACCCCGTTATCCTCGCTGGCAGGGGTATAAACATCTCGGGCGCCTACCAGGAGCTTCTTGAGCTGGCGGAGAAAGCGCAGATTCCAGTGATAACCACCCTGCTGGGAATCAGTTGCTTCCCTGAAACCCACAAGCTCAGCCTGGGTATGCTCGGTATGCACGGCACGGCCTGTGCCAATCTTGCGGTGGACTCCTCCGACCTCATTATCGCTATCGGGATGAGGTTCGATGACAGGGCGACAGGAAAAGTAAGTGGCTTCGCTCCCCACGCTCAGATTATTCATATCGATATCGACCCTGCCGAGATAGGCAAGAATGTGCGGGTGCACCTGCCCATCGTCGGCGATATCAAGAATGTTCTCAGAGTTCTGAACAAACAGGTCGAGGCTCAGGAGCATAAGGACTGGCTGAAAACCATCGAGGTGTGGCGCAAAGAGCATCCACCGGCCTTCATCCGCGAATCCGATGAGCTTCTGCCGCAGTTTGTCGTGAGCAAGATAGCTGAAGTTACCAAAGGCGATGCTATCGTCGTCACCGGCGTCGGCCAGAACCAGATGTGGGCAGCGCAGCACTTCTGCTATCAGAAGCAAAACAGCCTCATCTCCTCTGGCGGTCTTGGGACGATGGGATTCGAGCTGCCGGCGGCTATCGGTGCCAAGGTGGGACGGCCAGAGGAGACCGTGTGGGCAATAGCGGGTGACGGCGGCTTCCAGATGACCATCCAGGAACTGGCCACCGCGGTCCAAGATAAAATCGCTGTGAAGATAGCCATTCTCAACAACGGCTTCCTGGGCATGGTGAGACAGTGGCAGGCGCTGTTCTACGGCCGCCGCTACCGTGCTACCCCATTAAGCGCTCCTGACTTCGTCAGAGTCGCTGAGGCCTACGGGCTCCCCGGCATCAGGGTAGCCAAGAAGTCAGAGGTTGTGCCTGCCATAAAGAAGGCTATGAAACACAATGGCCCGTTTCTCATCGATTTCGTGGTCGAGCCGGAGGAGAACGTCTATCCTATGGTCGCTCCGGGCTCTACCCTGGCAGAGATAATCGATGACCCCAAGAAGAAAATAGAGGTCAAGGCGAAACCAAAGGAGACGAGCAACCTGTAGTACTCTTAAGCCAGCGAACCTCAGGAAGGCAGCATGCTATGACAAAACACACTCTGGTAGCACTGGTCGAAGACAAGCCCGGCGTGTTGAACCGGGTGGCAAGCCTCATCCGCAGGCGCAATTTCAATATAGAGAGCATCGCCGTGGGGCACTCTGAGTTACCCGGCCTCTCGCGGATGACTATAGTGGTTGATGGAGCCACTACCGCTGTGGAGCAGGTGAGAAAGCAGTTGGAGAAGGTGATCGAGGTAGTCAAGGTTACCGACATCACCGGTGAACGCATCGTCGTGCGTGAGCTGGCGCTTATCAAGGTCCATGCCACATCCACTACGCGAAGCGAGATCATGCAGATCGTGGACGTGTTCCGGGCGAAGGTCGTCGATGTTTCCACCGATTCGCTGATAGTTGAGGTCACCGGGGACGAGGAGAAGATTGATTCCCTATACAACCTCCTCAAGAAATTTGGCATCAAGGAACTGGCGCGTACCGGCAGGATCGCCCTGCCGCGAAGCTGAGTTAACGGGGGTTATATATATTATGGCTAAGATGTACTATGACAAGGACGCCGACCTTAAATTGCTGTCGGGCAAGACCATTGGCGTGGTCGGCTTCGGCAGCCAGGGACATGCCCATGCCCTGAACCTGAGGGACAGCGGGTGTAACGTCGTTGTGGCTGAACTCAAGGGCAGCGAGCCCTGGAAGGCGGCGAAAAAGGCAGGGTTCAAGGTGGCAGCAGCCGAGGAGGTTGCCCGAGAAGCGGATATTATGGTCATGCTTGTGCCCGACAACCTTCACCCCGCAGTCTATCGCCAGATGGAGAAGGGAATGACCAGGGGCAAGATGCTGATGTTCGCCCATGGCTTCAACATACACTATAATCAGATTGTTCCCCCACCTGAAATCGATGTTACCATGGTGGCGCCGAAATGCCCCGGTCACATGCTGCGCCAGACCTATACCGAGGGCTCCGGCCCTCCTGCTCTCGTCGCCATACACCAGGACGCCTCGGGCAAGGCCATGAAGATAGTCCTGGCATACGCCAGGGGTATCGGCTGCACCAGGGCCGGCGTCATGGAAACCACCTTCGCCGAGGAGACTGAGACTGACCTTTTCGGCGAGCAGGTCGTGCTCTGCGGCGGTGTTGCCTGCCTGGTGAAGGCCGCTTTCGAGACACTAGTCGAGGCGGGCTACCAGCCGGAGGTTGCCTATTTCGAGTGCATGCACGAGTTGAAGCTCATCGTCGACCTTTTCTACCAGGGCGGTTTGAGCTACATGAATTACTCGGTGAGCGACACTGCCGAGTATGGCGGTTACGTCTCGGGCCCCAGGGTTATCGACGACTGCTCCAGGGAGCAGATAAGGCAGATCCTGGCTGAGATCCAGGACGGCAGCTTCGCCCACCGCTGGATACTGGAGAACCAGGCGGGACGACCCTCGTTCTACAAACTGCGTGAAAGAGAGCAAAATCACGAGATCGAGAAAGTGGGTAAAAAGCTCAGGGGTATGATGCCCTGGCTGAAGGGAAAGTGATAAGGTGGCAAAAAGCAAGGATTCCAACAAGGTAACGATATTCGATACCACCCTGCGCGATGGAGAGCAGTCATCAGGTGCAGCGCTTAATATCGATGAGAAGCTGGATATCGCCCGGCAGCTTGAGAAGCTGAAGGTGGACGTCGTCGAGGCTGGTTTCCCCATTGCCTCACCCGGCGACCTCGAGGCGGTGCGCCGTGTTTCTCAGGAGATACGTGGCTGCAGCATCTGTGCCCTGGCTCACGCCAATCCTAAGGCAGTGGATACCGCCTGGGATGCGGTGAAAAATGCCCGGAAGCCAAGAATCCACGTCTTCCTCTCCAGTTCCGAAATCCACATGTCACATCAACTCAAGAAAAGCAGGGAACAGGTTCTCAAGCTCACCGGAGACATGGTGGCGAGAGCCAAGGGCTATCTCGACGATGTAGAGTTCTCACCCATGGACGCCACCCGAACCGAGCCCGGGTTTCTTTACAAGGTAATCGAGACCGCAATCGACGCCGGGGCGACGACGGTGAATATACCCGATACAGTGGGCTATACCATACCGCAGGAGTTCTGTGCCCTCATCGACGGCATCTTCGCGAATGTGTCCAATATTAAGAAGGCCGTTATCAGTGTACACTGCCACAACGACCTGGGCCTGGCCGTAGCCAACAGCCTCGCCGTTCTCGACCACGGGGTACGCCAGATCGAGTGCACGGTCAACGGCATCGGCGAGCGTGCCGGCAACGCCTCCCTCGAGGAGATAGTTATGGCGTTGCGCACACGCAAAGACCTGTTCAAGTATACAACCCGTATAGATACCACCCAGATATACAAGGCAAGCCGGCTGGTCAGCGATATAACAGGTATGTACGTGCAGCCCAACAAGGCTATCGTCGGTGCTAACGCCTTCCGTCATGAATCAGGCATCCACCAGGACGGTATCCTCAAGGAGAGGACCACCTATGAGATCATGGACCCGAAGGATGTGGGGCTTGCCGGAAGCGTGCTGACGCTGGGCAAGCTCAGCGGACGCCATGCCTTCAAGGTCCGCCTTGAAGAGCTGGGCTATACTCTCAACGATGAGGAACTGAAGCGCGCCTTCACCGCCTTCAAGGAGCTTGCGGACAAGAAGAAAGAGATCACCGACCGCGACCTTGAGGCACTGGTAGCCGAGGAATTGCGTACTGTCTCCGAGATGTATCACCTTGAGCAGGTGCAGGTCTCCTGCGGTGACCACGGTGTACCCACAGCCTCGGTGAAGCTGGTTGGCCCCGATGGCACTACCATCGCCGACGCAGCGCTGGGCACCGGCCCTGTGGATGCCGTCTATAAGGCCATCAACCGCCTTGTCGGGGTGCCCAACGAGCTTATCGAGTTCAGCGTTAAATCAGTTACCGAAGGTATCGACGCCATAGGCGAGGTAACGATAAGGATACAAAGCGGGAACAAGACATATACCGGGCGCGGTGCGTCCACCGACATCATTGTTGCCAGTGCCAAGGCATATATGAACGCCCTCAACCGCCTCCTGGCAGCTATGGAAAAGGCGTAACGGTATGCCAGCGATGAATATCCCGGTACCTTGTATAAATCAGATATTGCGTTCTGTTCTCATGCGTAGTATACTGTCAAGAAATTGCGCTATGCCCTGGAGTCAATGCCGTTTCCGAGAAGGCAGGTTCACCGAAGAGTTCCTTGCCCCAAGCAGCATCGAGGCCAGGATAGCGACCAAGTACGAGGAGGCCGACGATGGAGTTTGCGGACAAGACTCTAACCTGTCGGGAGTGCGGCGCCGAGTTCGTTTTCACCTCGGGCGAGCAGGAGTTCTTCCAGTCACGAGGGCTGCTTAACGAGCCAGGACGTTGCCCAGCATGTCGCGCTGCCAGACGCAGGGGATTCGTTCCCAGGTCGGAACGGGAGCACCATAAGATTGTATGTGACGCCTGTGGCCAGGAAGCGATGGTGCCATTCCAGCCCCGGGGCGACCGCCCTGTCTACTGCAACGAGTGCTTCGTCAAGATGAAAGAGCAGGGTTCCCAGTAAAAGCGCTCGGGTACGAAGTGTATTTTAACAGGTAGAGCCATCTCCAGTCGTCATCTCCACCGCGGAAGTTGATGACCATCTGTCATGTCAGCGAAACATAGCTGGCAGGCTATCTTGTTGGGTTTTTTCCACTTCGCTTTGTCTTCGGGAGGAGGCATAATTGACCCTTGTCGAGAAAATACTTGCTGCCCACAGCAACAGAGAAACCGTCAGCCCTGGCGAATTGATAAACGTCAGGGTTGACCTCATTCTGGCCAATGACATCACCGCCCCACTCGCCATCAAGGAGTTCCGACGGTTAGGTATCGACAGGGTATTCGACCCCGAGAAGGTGGTCATGGTTCCCGACCACTTTGTGCCCAACAAGGACATCCCCTCCGCAGAGCAGGCGAAGATGATGCGGGAGTTCGCCCTCGAGCAGGGGCTGGTCTATTTCGAGGTCGGCGAGATGGGCATCGAGCATGTCATCCTTCCCGAGAAAGGGCTGGTGCTCCCCGGCGATGTGGTCATCGGTGCTGACTCCCACACCTGCACCTATGGTGCCCTTGGCGCTTTCGCCACGGGCATGGGCTCTACGGATATAGCCTCCGCCATGGCAACCGGCGATATATGGATGAAGGTACCTCCGACCATCAGGTTCATCTATCAGGGAAAGCCGGGGAAATGGGTCAGCGGCAAGGACTTAATCCTCTATACCATCGGCGACATAGGTCTAGACGGCGCCCTTTACTCTGCAATGGAGTTCACCGGCGAGGCTGTAGACGCCCTCTCGATGGACAGCCGCTTCACCATGGCCAATATGGCAGTCGAAGCAGGCGCCAAAGCAGGCATCTTCCGGGTCGATGAAAGAACCCTGGATTATGTGAAGTCGAGGGCACAGCGCCCCTACACTGTCTATGAACCTGACGACGACGCACAGTATGCCCGGACTATCGAGTATGACGTTTCGACGATCGAGCCCCAGGTCGCCTTTCCCCATCAGCCCTCCAACACCCGGCCGATAAGCAAGGCGGGTGAGATTAAAATCGACCAGGCAGTCATCGGCAGCTGCACCAACGGCCGTATCGAGGACTTGATTATAGCTGCCGAGGTGCTCAAAGGGAGGAAGGTAAACAGGCGGGTGCGCTGCATCATTATCCCCGGCTCCCAGGCGGTATATCTGGAGGCACTGCACAGAGGGCTTATTCAGACCTTTATCGAGGCAGGCGCGGTGGTGAGCACGCCAACCTGCGGTCCCTGCCTCGGCGGCTACATGGGGATACTCGCCGCTGGCGAGCGCTGCGTATCCACCACCAACCGCAACTTCGTGGGCAGGATGGGCAGTACCGAGTCCGAGGTCTATCTTGCCAGCCCCGCGATGGCAGCCGCCAGCGCCATCCTGGGCAGGCTTGCCAGTCCCGAGGAGGTAGCGGGTTGAAGCTCAAAGGCAAGGTTCACAAGTACGGCGCTGATATCAATACCGACGTCATTATACCAGCGCGCTATCTAAATATATCCGACCCCGGTGAGCTGGCGAAGCACTGTATGGAGGATATCGATAGAGAGTTCATCGGCAGGGTGCAGCCGGGCGATATCATCGTCGCCGATACAAACTTCGGCTGTGGCTCCTCGCGTGAGCACGCCCCCCTTGCACTCAAGGCTGCGGGGATTAGCTGCATCATCGCCAGAAGTTTCGCCCGCATCTTCTTCCGTAATGCGCTGAATATCGGTTTGCCCATACTGGAGTGCGACGAGGCAGCGGGGAAAACCGATGCCAGCGATATCCTCGAGGTCGAACTCTCCAGAGGTGAAATTGTGAACACCACGAAAGGGGTCACTTTCAAGGCCGAGCCTATCCCCAGCTTCATGCTGGAGCTGATAGAGGCCGGTGGGCTGATTGAGTACACCAAACGCAAGCTCGCAGCAGGAGGAGGACGCTCATGAAGTTCAAGCTCGCCGTCCTCCCCGGAGACGGGGTCGGTCCTGAGGTAGTAGCGGCAGCAGTGCAGGTTCTGCAGGCCGTTGGCCGCATGTCCGGCCACGAGTTTGTCATCAGCTACAGCGACATAGGCGGGGTGTCAATAGACAGGCACGGCGTCGCCCTGACCGAGGACACTCTCAAGATGTGCAAGCGCAGCCACGCGGTACTGCTGGGTGCTGTAGGCGGACCCAAGTGGGATAACCCGCTGGCAAGCATGCGCCCTGAGGATGGCCTCCTCGCCCTGCGCAAAGGCCTGAAGCTGTTCGCTAACCTGCGCCCGGTCAAGGTGCTCCCCATGCTCATTGACTCGACCACATTGAAGCCCGAGGTTCTGCGTGGGGTAGATTTACTGGTGGTGCGCGAACTCACGGGTGGGCTGTACTTCGGCAAACCCAAGCGGCAATGGCAGACCGCGAAGGGCAGGCGCGCTGTCGATAGCATGGTCTACTCCGAGGAGGAGATAGAGCGCATACTCCGCGCCGGCTTTGAGCTGGCTAGGGTACGTCGAAGAAAGCTTACCTCGGTCGACAAGGCCAATGTATTGGAGTCGTCAAGGCTCTGGCGCCAGATAGCTATCGAGTTGTCTTCCGACTACCCCGATGTTGAGCTTGAGCATCAACTCGTTGATGCCTGCGCTATGCGGCTTATCCAGCGCCCCGCTGAGTTCGACGTTATCGTCACGGAGAACACCTTCGGCGATATACTTACCGATGAAGCATCCATGCTGGCTGGTTCCCTGGGAATGCTGCCCTCAGCCAGTATCGCTGGTATACCTGAATCAAGAAGGCGAATTTTCGGGCTCTATGAGCCAATTCACGGCAGCTCGCCGCGTCGCGCGGGCAGGGATATGGCGAATCCCATCGCCACCATTCTCAGCAGCGCCATGATGCTACGCTACTCATTCGGTCTGGCGAAAGAGGCAGAATCCATCGAGAGTGCAATCGAGAGCGTTCTCGAGGAAGGCTACCGAACCTACGATATAATGAGCAAGGGGATGAAGAAGGTAGGCACAAAGGGGATGGGCGATCTCATTGCACGCAAGGTGGCCTGATATATTTCCTCCCAACTGTCTTCGTGGGCTCTGCCCCCTTAAACATCAAGGCAGCGCATACACATTATGCTGGAACAAGCTGCTGTGCTTGACAGGTGCACCCCCCTATAGTAACATTTTTTGGGTCGTGCTAGACGGGGAGCCAGCGGTGCCCTGTACCCGCAATCCGCTATAGCGGGGTCGAATTCCCGCTCGAGGTCTTAAGCTTCCCGGGACTGTTTCTCGTCCATCAGGTGATGAGCACCGGGTCCTGCGCGGCAGAACGCTATGAACCCCGTCAGATCCGGGAGGAAGCAGCGGTAAATAGAAGTTTCTGGGTGCCGCAGGTCCACCTGGTGGGAGCCTGTGGCAAGGATAAGCCGGAAAGAGTGGATCGACAGCGGGTGCACGGCCTAGTAAGATTATCTAGTTTACAGGAGGAACTAATCGATGGATCTAGGTCTGGCAGGCAAGACAGTTATCGTTACCGGGGGAGCTGCAAACATCGGTCGTGGCATCACATACGCCTTTGCCAAAGAAGGAGCCAATGTCGTTATCGCCGACATTGACGAAGAGCAGGGGCAAAAGGTAGCCGAGGAGTTCAAGGATGTGGGCGGAAAAATCGTCCCGATAAAGACGGACGTTACGGATTGGTCCTCGGTAGAGGCAATGGCAAAGAAGACGCTGGAGACCTTTGGCAGCATAGACGTACTGGTCAATAACGCAGGCTTCGTTTCCAACAAGCTATTTATGAAGAAGCCCGTTGAAGAGTATGAAAAGGAACTCAAGATAAACTACCTGGGCGTTGTCCACTGCACCAGGGCTGTCCTCGACCATATGACGGAGCGTAAGGCAGGCCGTATTGTGAACATCGCCTCCGATTCCGGGCGGGTAGGAGAACCCAGAGAAGCCGTGTACTCCGGGACCAAGGGAGCTGTTATCGCCTTCGGCAAAGCGATAGCGAAGGAGATGGGCAGATTCGGCATAACCGTTAATGCTATCTGCCCCGGCGCCAACATCCCCCAGCAACCTGGTACCGCCGGCAAGCACAGCATGTGGGCCGGTGATATAACCGTCGAGATGATACCGCCTGAGACAAAGGATAAGATACTCAGCCAGTACCCCTTGGGCCGAATGGGGACGCCTGAGGACGTAGCCTACGCGACATTATTCTTTGCCTCGGAGGGAGCGAACTATATCACGGGTCAGACCCTCAGTATCAGCGGTGGTTTCAGTATGATCTAGCCGCCTGCTTCGGGCAAGCTAAAGAATTAAAAATAGAATCCTTAGAAAGAGAGCCGGAAAGAGTGGAAGACATCAGGCCAATCGACATCATGAACTATCCCTTCTGGAATCCTACCGCGTGGAGCGGTCGGGAGTTCCAGATTCTGGGCGCTACCATGATGAGGTCGCATACCCAGCCGGGCTCTGAGCACCCTGATAACATCCTGCTGGAGACCATGAAAAACCCGGCACCACCGCTGCCCGTCCCCATCCCCACCACCAAGGAATTCGTTGCTCAGATGGACGAGCATGGCTACGACAAGATATTCATTCCGGCTATCAAAATGTGGTCTCACTGGGATAAGAAGCTGATCTGGGATTACAAGCCCGAAGAGGTTTACGAGCATATCAAGGATTTCCCGGACCGCTTAATCCTCGCCGTTGGCTACAATCCCTATCGCATCGAGGAGAGCCTCGAGGAAATAGAGCGTGGGGTGAAAGAATTTGGTGCCAAATACTGCTACTTCCACTCCCTTACCTTCGGCGTGCCTCTAAATCACAAGAGCCTCTACCCCTGCTATGCCAAGTGCAGCGAGCTGGGGATACCTGTCGGGATGCAGACCGGCCACGCAGCTGAACTTTTCCCCAGTTGGCCGGGATATCCCATATATCTCGATGAGGTAGCGCTGGACTTCCCCGGCCTTACAATCATAGGGTCTCATACGGGCTGGCCTTGGGGCAATGAGCTGGTATGCATGGCCTGGAAGCATCCTAACGTCTATTGCGACTGCTCAGCGTGGATGCCCAAGCTTCTGCCCAAACTGCACCCACAGTTCTTTGCCTTCATGCAGTTCTGGGCGGGCCAGGAAAAGATACTCTTCGGCAGCAACAACATGGGGCTTAAAGCTTTCAAGGAGCAGTTCCTTGCTTTACATCTCGATGATGATCCTGAGAGAGACATAACGGCAAAGCGAATGATAATGCGCGAGAACGCAATCAGGGTCTTTAAGATTTAGGCACTGAGAGTTAAACATCGGTATATTAGTAGGGGCGACCCGGCGGGTCGCCCCTACTCGAAACTTCATCTGGAGCATGCTCATCGGGGAGGAAAGGTTGGCAGGCCAAAACACCGTTGCCCAGGCTAAGCAACAGTTGCGCCGCCTCAACATAAAGGCCTTGAAAGGGCTCGGCCAGCATTTCCTGGTCGACCGGAGTGTTCTCGAGACAATTACCTCAGCGGCCGAGCTTGACCCTGCGGACACAGTGGTAGAGGTAGGCCCCGGTCTGGGTATACTCACTGAGGAACTGGTGAGCAGAGCGGGAAATGTAATCGCTGTAGAGGTTGACGCTAAACTGGCTGCATCTTTGAAGCAGAAATTTGCCCGTGTACTACAGTTCACTGTCTTGAACGCCGACATCCTCGACCTCGACCCTAGTGAGCTGGCGGGCAGGCAGACACCCGACTCAAGCCACCTTCAGGTCTACAAGGTTGTTGCCAACCTGCCCTACTATATCGCCTCGGCGATAATGCGTCACTTCCTGGAAGCATCGCTCAAGCCCGCGCTGATGGTTGTCATGGTGCAGAAAGAAGTAGCGCAAAGCATGGTGGCCGAGCCCGGCGGGATGAGCCTGCTCAGCGTCAGCGTCCAGATATACGGCAAACCATTGATAGTAGACTACGTTCCCGCGCAGAGCTTTTATCCCCAGCCTAAGGTTGATTCGGCTATAGTGCGTATCGATGTCTATCCAGAGCCAGCGGTGAATGTGGCGAGTATCGCGAAATTCTTCGAGGTAGTAAAGGCAGGGTTCAGCACCCCCCGGAAGCAACTGCGGAACTCGCTGAGCATAGGGCTTCATCTCGCATCAGCAGAGACGGTGAGTCTTCTGGAGAAGGCAGGGATAGACCCGAAGCGCCGCCCTCAGACCCTGTCGCTGGAGGAATGGGCCGCAGTATATCGCGCTTTCGCCGGTAGAGAGGAATGATGAGCCTTATACTGCGAGCATACGCCAAGATTAACCTGACTCTGGAGGTACTGTTCAAGCGAGACGATGGCTACCATGAGATCGCGAGCGTCCTTCAGACTATCAGCATGGGGGACACGCTTACCTTTGAGGCTAGTGACAGGCTTGAGCCGCAAAGCGATATCCCAGACCTTCGTCCAGATGATAACCTTGTGCTTCAGGCAGCCAGACTGCTCAGCGAGTCTACAGGCTGCATTAAGGGCGCCCGTATTAGCCTTATCAAGGAGATCCCTGTAGCTGCTGGCCTCGGTTCGGGCGCAACCGATGCCGCCGCTACCTTGAACGGGCTGAACCAACTATGGGAACTTAACCTCTCCACGCAGAGGCTGGTTGAACTGGCGGCAAACCTGGGCTCGGATGTCGCTTTCTTCCTCTACGGGGGCACTGCCCTGGCGAGGGGACGGGGTGAGACAGTAACCCCCCTTCCACCGGCGCCCGAATTATGGATGGTATTGCTCAGACCCGATATTGAACCGGGCCCCGGTAAAACGGCACAGCTCTACTCTCAGCTACACGCTCAAAACTTCACCTCGGGGCAGTTCACGCAGAGGCTCGTCGACCACCTGCATGAGGGTGGAGGTATAAGCACTTCATTGTTATTTAACGTTTTCGAGCAGGTAGCCTTCACTTACTTCCCCGGTCTTTCCGATTACCGCACGCGTTTTGTAGGAGCAGGCGCTGATAGTGTTCACCTTGCCGGCGCTGGTCCAACCCTTTACACACTCGTGCCTGGTGAAGCTCAAGGCAAAACGATAGTAAATAATCTGGCGGCAGATGAGCTTGATGCGTATCTCGTTCATACTGTGGGCGCCTCGCCTTCAGATGCTGCACATAATAAACAATGTTAAATGATTTATTAGCTGGAATAGTATGCGGGCTGGCAATGGGAATAGTCTTTCTCGGGGTAGTGACATATATCATTTCAACCCACCGCGACCTCTATGACCGCCTCGCTGAAAGACTGCCACCAACGCTAACTCCTACCATATTTATGCTGATCATCGTCATCATTCTGCCGCCTGTATGGGGGCTGTTTGGACTTGTTGCCGGTGCTCTCTATCATCTGGCAGAAGACCTCTACCCGGACGGCGGGCTGGGCAGCCCCAACTTTACTTTCACTCTGGCAATTATCATTCTCTCCTTGATTCTCACCTCCCTAGTGATTCTCATCCGAAGAAGGGTCTCCTGGCGCCTGGGCCTGATCGTGACCGGTACCCTGGCCTGTATTTTCGGATGGCTCCTGCCGCTGCTGGCAAACCTTCGTTAGTGAAACGCTATGTATATCCATCCCGCACTCCATATATGAGACCAGTGTTGACCGCTTATATCTGCCAGCGTAAAATACCCTCGTAGTGCATGTCCAACCAAGAGCAACAAACCACGGTGTGAGCCTTCATGAACCAGACCTGCGTAGCCCTGGACCTCGAGACCACCGGTCTTGAACCAAAAATCGATGAGATCATCGAGATAGGTGCCGTCAAGTTCCGCGGGGACGAGGTTATCGACACCTTTAATTCGCTCATCAATCCCCGGCGTACCGTACCCTATCGTATCCACCTGATGTGCGGTATTGAGCAGTCACAACTTGATTCTTCCCCGGTATTCGAAGAACTCGCTGAACACCTTAATTCCTTCATCGACGGCTGTCCTATCGTGGGGCACAACGTCTCCTTCGACCTGGGCTTCCTGGCACAAAAAGGCATTATGCCCGCCAATGCCATATATGACACCTGGGAACTGGCAACCATTCTCCTCTTTCAACAGCCCGACTACAGCCTCTCATCGCTGGCGAAAAAGCTCGGCCTCTCCCCTCCCCAGCACCGTGCCCTGCCCGATGCCATGGCAGCCAAAGAACTCCTCCTCGCCCTCTTCGAGCGTTCGCTCCAACTCGATATCACTACTATCGAGGAGTTGATCCGTCTTTCCGAGACAGCGGACTGGGAAACCGGTCGTTTTTTCCGGGAGGTTCTGAAGCTCAAGGCAAAGACAGCTTTCTCCCCGGGCGGCGGCACTTTAACACCGGAAGGGAAAAAAGAAGTGAGTCTCTGGGAGAAAGACGCAGGGCCGACGTTGACCGCCCGCGCTGAGAGAGCTTCCCTCGATATAGAGAAGCTTTCCGCCATCCTCGAACCAGACGGAATTCTGGCGCAGGCGCTATCCGGTTATGAGCACCGTCCCGGGCAGGTCCACATGATGCAGGCAGTAGCTCAAGCGCTCAACAATAACGAGCACCTGATTGTCGAAGCAGGAACGGGTACCGGCAAGTCAATCGCATATCTCCTGCCCTCGACATTCTTTGCCATGGAAAACAGCGTCCATCTGGTCATCTCCACCAATACCATAAATCTGCAAGAGCAGCTCATCGGCAAGGATATCCCCGACCTGCTGCGAGCATTAGCGCTGGGACAGGCTCCCTCAATAAAGAACCTCCGAGTTATTCAGTTAAAAGGAAGGGCAAATTACCTCTGTTTGAAGAAATACGAGGCGATGAGGGCGAGCAGCAGGCTGTCCATCGATGAGGCTAAGCTGCTTGCCCGTATAACGGTATGGCTGCAGTCAACACAGACCGGCGACCGCGCTGAGCTTAACCTTAGCGGCAGCGAGACAGCTGCCTGGAACAAGCTCTGCGCAGAATTCGACGAGCGCTTCGGTATGCAATGCCCCCATCGCCAGCGCGACACCTGTTTTCTCTACCGGGCACGCTTTGCTGCTGAGAACGCACATCTTATCGTGGTCAACCACGCACTGCTGCTGTCCGTTATGACCCCCGAAACGGGTGTTTTGCCTCACTACGACCACCTTATCATCGATGAGGCGCATCATCTCGAGGATGAGGCAACAGACCAACTGAGTTCAAAGATTACACAGTGGGACCTGTTTAACTATCTCAACCAGTTCAGGAACGAGCCCGGCGGAGGGCTCAGCACAGGGCTTCTCCACTGGCTCGATGAGTCCCTTCGAGGCAGCACTGCAGCTTTATCACGAAAACGGCAATTAAAACAGCTTGGCGAATCTCTCGACAGCCACATTGACAAGGCGCAGCTTCACCTCACCACCTTCCTGGATAGGATTCGCGACTTCGTTGAAAAGCAAACGCCAGACCAAGGCGACTATGATCGCAATCTACTTCTGACGTGGGATAAGCGAACACAGCCCGGCTGGTCCAGGGTTGAGACCTCCTGGGAGGACCTTAATCTGGTGCTCAGGGATATCGCCGACGACCTTGACCGGGTCTATATCGCCCTCGATGAACTCGAGGATAGCACTATCTCCGGTTACGAGCACCTGATTCTGGAGCTTTCCTACCTGTTCTCGCGGAGCAACGAGCTGCGCCAGCAGATAGACTCGCTTGTGTCCCAGCCCGAATCGGATAGCATCTACTGGCTCAGTATTAATAGCCAGAACGATTCGGTTGAGCTTTCCATCGCTCCCCTTCGTGTCGGCCGTGTCTTACGAGATTCTCTTTTCTCCTCCAAAGACTGTGTCATCCTGACCGGAGCCACCCTGAGCACTGAAAACCACTTCGAATACATCAAGGATAGACTGGGGCTGGAGAATATCAACGAGGTCTTGCTGGGAACACCCTTCGATTATCCTGGGTCGACAATGATTTACCTCCCCGCTGATATCCCGGACCCGGGTGATGCGAGGTACCAGCAAGCGTTGAGCGACATGCTGACCGAGCTCTGCCGCACCTGCCGCGGCCATACCCTCGTTCTGTTTACCTCCCACGCCGCCCTGAGGGCTACCCAGGCAGCCATTCAAGCCCCTCTGGAGCAAGAGGGAATCCTGGTCATGGGTCAGGGTGTGGACGGCTCGCCAAAACAGCTCATCGCCGCCTTCAAGGCGAATCCCGAGTCCGTTCTCCTGGGCACAGCCAGCCTCTGGGAGGGCATCGACGTCGTCGGTGATGTCCTCAGCGTGCTGGTTATCACCAGGCTGCCGTTCAACGTGCCCACCGAGCCAATCTTCGCTGCCCGTTGCAAGCTGTTCGATGACCCTTTCAACGAGTATGGCCTTCCCCAGGCCGCGATTCGTTTCAAGCAGGGCTTTGGCCGCCTTATCCGCAGTAAGGACGACCGGGGGGCACTGATTATATTCGACAAGCGCCTGCAGACAAAGAGATATGGTCCAGTATTCCTCGACTCGATACCGCCGTGCACGATCGTCCGGGGCTCATCGAAGGAGCTGCCATCCGCAGTGGTAAAGTGGCTTGAAAGGGAGCATAATTAACCTGTATAGGGGACTTTCATGCAGCGGATCTACGATTATATAGACGCTCACTGGCTGGAGGCCGTGGAAGACCTGAAGAGGCTGTGCCGCCAGCCCAGTATCAGCGCTCAAGGCGTGGGCATGAGTGAGATGGTACAGCTTCTGGCTCACATGATGCGGGATTATGGCATCGGTGTCCAGGTACTGCCCGGCCCGGGCGATGGATATCCACTGCTATATGGCGAGTTTGGCGGGGAGTCATCCAAAACCCTCCTCTTCTATAACCACTACGATGTCCAGCCACCGGAGCCCCTCGAGCAGTGGACCACTCCTCCCTTCGAGCCTACTGAGTACGAGGGAAACCTCCGCGCCAGGGGTGTCTCGGACAACAAGGGGGATATCGTCGCCCGGCTGCTTGCCCTCAAAGCATACCAGGAGGTGCGGGGGAAGCTACCTGTCTCAATAAAGTTCATAATCGAGGGAGAGGAGGAGATAGGCAGCCCCAACATCGCCGCCTTCATCGAACATAACCGCCAGCTTCTCCAAGCTGACGCCTGCATCTGGGAGTGCGGCGGCGTCAACTGGAGAAACGAGCCCATCGTCAGCCTCGGGCTCAAGGGAATCCTCTACGTACAACTCGAGGTCCGGGGAGCCGCACAGGACCTGCATTCCTCCATGGCCGCAGTGGTGCCCAATCCCGCATGGCGGCTGGTATGGGCCCTGGCTTCTCTCAAAGACATGGATGAGAATATACTCATCGATGGCTTCTATGACAAGGTTATGACCCCGGACAAGAAAGAGCTCGACGCCATCGAAGCCATACCGCTGGACGAAGAGCAGACGAGGCAGAGCCTGGGGCTGGAGAAGTTCGTCAAAAGCGTAACGGGGTTCGAGTATAAAAAGCGCCATGCACTCGAACCCACGTGCAATATATGCGGTCTTGATTCCGGCTACACCGGCCCGGGCTCGAAAACCGTCCTCCCCTGCCACGCCAGCGCCAAGCTCGACTTCCGCCTTGTCCCCGACCAGCGCCCCGATGACATATTAGCCAAGTTGAGACGACACCTCGACAGCCACGGCTTCAGTGATATCACCATCGCTCCTCAAGTCGAGGGGGAGAACCCCGCTCGGACATCTCTCGACTCGCCCTTTGCCGGCATTGCCGTCGATGCCGCCAGAGAGGTTTACGGCGTTGAGCCCGTTATCTCGCCTTCGATGGCGGGCAGCGGCCCCATGTACTCCTTTACCGACACACTGGGGCTGCCCACCGTTTTGATAGGTGTTATGTACCCCGGCTCCCGCCCCCACGCGCCGGACGAGCACATAAGGCTCACCGATTTCGTACTTGGCGCCAAGCACATAGCCGCTATCATGGAGCACATGGCCACGGCTTAAGTTCTTTGAACCGGGGCAACTCCCTGCCGCTAGCGTTCCTGAGCCTTCACGTGCATGGCGCAGGGATTGCACATGAAGGAAAGGCCGCAGGCACCGAATTGCGTCACTACCTGGCAGCAGTCATCACCGGGCAACTCTGACGAATGAAAGTGTACCTTCCTGCCGCAGACAACGCAGGTGACTGCATATATCTCATCCAGAGGCTCGTTGCAGACAGGGCATAGCTCTTCCAAACCGAATCCTTCAGCGCTTTGATTCCATAAGCCACTGGTGAACCAGGTTTTGCTCCCCTTTCCTGGTCGTCACCATGCCATCCAGCCTCGCTTCCTTAAGCGCCCGCAGCAGCCAGCCCATCTTCTTGCCCTGCGGGACGCCCATCTTCTTTAAATCATCGCCATTCAGTGAGGGAGTAACGAATCTCAGGTTGGAGAGATAGAGCGCAAGCCACTGCCTGAGTACCCCGGAATCTGTAGCTACAGCAGCAGCCAGGATTGCCTCCGAATGATAACCGTCGAGCAGCCGGCAGATGCCGCTCGGCAGCAACTCCTCAGCTTCCAAGCCCGGGAGAGCTTTCTTCAAGCGGGGAATATCACGTAGTACCCGCGCCGCTTCTCTGCCGAACCTGAGACGCTCCGAGAAGCTCTTAATCTGCTTCTCATCCAATCGCCATACAATGAGCGCCAGGTAAAGCAAGTCATCGGGCTTCTCCACGGGGCTGGACTCACGAGCCTGCTCGAATCTCTCCGCCAGCCAGCCGTTTCCCTCCAGTGATGGCGAAAGCTGCTGCAGCGCACCCAGCTCACCGGCACGGTTGAGCGCCTTCTCCGGGTAGTCTTCCTCAAGGATGCGCTCAAGCTCATGGCGCAGCCTGTCCCCACTCACCCTGTCCATCATGCCCATATCGCGGCGTAGCATGCTCTCGGTATCAGGCTCAATCATGAAGCCAAGTCGCTGCTCATACCTGACCGCGCGCCAGATACGGGTGGGGTCATCTTCGAAGCTGCGCTTATGGAGCACCCTGATTAGCCTCCGGTCAAGGTCATCCTTCCCGCCGTACGGGTCGACCAGTTCGCCAAACCGCTCGGGATCGATGTGAGCAGCCATGGCGTTTATAGTGAAATCGCGCCTGAACAGGTCGTCCTTTATAGTGCCCGCATTGACCGTGGGCAGCGCCCCCGGCTCGGCATATGTCTCCGACCTAGCGGTAACGATATCTACGCTAATCATTCCCTGCCGCACGGTGGCAGTGCCGAATCGAGGATGTGCGACTACCTTTCCCTGCCGCAGCTTACCAAGCTGGCGGGCGAGTGCAGGTGCATCGCCTTCCAGGACCAGGTCGAGGTCGAGGCTGATCCACCCCAGCAGCAGGTCTCGCACTGCCCCACCGACGAGATAGATGCTCTGTCCCCTGCCTGCGGCAAGCTCACCAGCAGTATTGAGAAGCCCGAGAAGCTCCTTGGGCAGGTGCTCCTCTATATCCCTCGCTATATTTACCAAAATCCCCTCCCGCTGCCTTATTATAGCAGGAGCACCCTGTTATACAAACTGAAGGCTCT
>SMTZ1_10004363_pt1 | contig 24266 bp, 23 predicted proteins | sample DeeMarSWOR136_30_FD_25667 | JGI IMG/M metagenome (IMG submission 25667) | reverse complement strand
TTAACATTTAAAACCTCCTTTTTTATTTCTGGCGTTTCATTCATCCACCAGTTATTTACGGGGATCAATAATAGTAGCAACTTTTGTGCCAAGCTGATTCATGTCTAACTTGCTGTAATTAAACAATTTATATATGCCTCTTATCCGCAAATCCATTCAAATTGACACTTTTTGTCAACCTGCGCCAAATATTGACACTCCGCATTAGCTGCATTTTTTTCCTATATATTGTTTCTTTGCGCCCTGTTCGCATCCTTTAATCCATGTTTTTCGATAAGATACCTCAGCGACCTATAATTGATCCCCAGCAGATTGGCAGCTTCTTTCAGGTTTCCTCTCGATTCTATGAGTGCTTGATGAACATAATGATAAGAGATTTCGTCCATTTTAACGTTGAGATCAAATCCCCGCTGAAGAGAGAGGGAGACATCCTGTCTTTTGCTAGGCAGCAGCATCTCCTTGGGAAGGCTTTCTTTTGTGATTGTCTCTCTCTCCTCGATCGCTACGACCCTCTCTATCGTGTTTTCAAGTTCTCTGACATTTCCTGGCCAAGGATAAGATTCAAACACATTAAACACCTCGGGGGCTATTCGTTTGATCGCTCTTCCCATTCCCTTACAATACTTTTCGAGAAAATGAGTAACAAGGAGGGGGATATCTTCCTTCCTTTTCCGAAGAGGAGGCATTTCAAAAGAGATGACATGCAATCTGTAGAAAAGATCCTCCCGAAATTTTCCTTCCTCTATTCTTTGCTGTAAATTCTGGTTTGTCGCTGCAATTATCCTCACATCCACAGGAATCTCTTCTGTACCTCCGACCCTTCTTATTTTTTTATCTTGGAGGGACCTGAGCAGCTTGACCTGTGTCCAGGGCGACATCTCACTCACTTCATCCAAAAACAGCGTCCCTTTCTCGGCGATTTCAAACATTCCCTTCTTGGTGGCCACTGCTCCTGTAAACGATCCTTTCACGTGACCAAAAAGTTCGCTCTCCAGGAGGTTCTCAGGCAACGCTCCGCAGTTAAGAGAAACGAAGGATCGCTCTCGACGTGTACTGAGAAAATGAACCGCTCGGGCAGCCATCTCTTTTCCTGTCCCGCTTTCTCCTGAGATAAGAACGGTGGAATCTGTCACAGCGACCTTTTCGATAAGGTTGTAGATCTCTTTCATCGTCTTGCTTTTTCCCACCATATTCTCGAAATCGTATTTCTTCTTGAGCTCCTTTTTTAGAAAAATATTCTCCTCTTTCAGCCTCTTTTTCTCCAATCCTTGAGCCACAATGATCTTCAGCTCCTCCACATCAAAGGGTTTAACCACATAATCCATAGCGCCAGCTTTCAGTGCTTCAACCGCCTGCTTGATCGTGCCGTAGGCCGTAATCATGATGACAGGAATGTCTGGCCTGTTATCTCTCACATATTTCAGGAGCTCCATCCCGTTCATCTTGGGCATTTTGATGTCGGAAATGATCAAGTCAAAATCTTTGCGGCCAATAAAGTCGACGGCTCTGGTCGCTGAAAGCGATGTCTCCACGAGATATCCTTCCTTTTTGAAGACTACGCTTAACAGATCAAGAATGCTTTTTTCGTCATCTATAACGAGTATTTTCTCCATTTTCCCTCTATAAGCTCACCCTAGAATTCGATTTTAGCTGCAGTCGAGGCAGGGTGATAATGACCTCGGTACCCTTATCGTACTCGAAGTGCACTGTTATCTTTCCGTTATAATCGTCGATGATCCTGTGTACCACAACCATCCCAATAGCTTTTCCTGACTCGAATCCCGCCTGAAAAGACTCCAGAAGACATCTTCTCTCCTCAACACCCATTCCATTTCCTGTATCAGAGAATCTCAACTGGATGCCATTCTTTGGGTGCTGCTCAAAGGCATCGTCTTTATCGAGTTCCGAATGAGATTCCAGAACATTTGCTTGAACTGATTGGAGTTTCCAAAATAAGATACTTTCGAGCTTTTGAAATTTCCTTCCACCCGAAATTTCTTGCTCAATTCACCGCTTTCCTCAAGGAGCACCAATGTTTCGTCCACAACAGATCCCAGATCTATATCCGAAAAAGTGTGCTTACCAGGAGAAACCAAGTTCAAGAACTGCTCAATGGAATGGGAAACCCTCTCGGATTGTTCAACGATACTATCCATGAGGTCTTTATGTTCCTTATCCAGTGGGACCTCTTTCCTGAGGACCTGTACCGAGCCAGAAATAACAGCCAGAGGATTCCGGATTTCATGAGCAAGATGTGCAGAGAACTCACCAGCGATGGCCAGTCGCTTTTTGATATCGAGTTCTCTTTCTGCCAATCGAAGCTTTTCTGCTGTCCGCCGCAATCCTTCTGTCATGTAATTCATCAGGAACGCAACAAGGAAAAACACGCTCCAGGAGATAACAATATTGTTCACAACCGAACCTGGCGAGAGCTCAGCGGGCTGATCAGATCCAGGGTAGGGAATGAAGCCTAGATGCATCCCATTGACGAGAACACCAAAAAAGACTCCTGAAAAAGCTGCCGTGAGATAGGCAGCCCGCTTAGAGAGGACGATACTTGCAGCGATGATTTCAAAAATGTAGAGAAAATAGAAAGAGCCCCTCAATCCTCCGGAAAAGTAAACAAAGGCAGTGATCAAAAGGAGATCAAAGAATATTTGAAGATACACATGAAGTGTCTGATGCTTGCCCCAATAATACACAAGAATGTAGATAAGAGACAGAAGATAGGCGAATATAATCAAGTAGTAGAAGAGGATCGGGAGAAATGTGGAGGTGCTGTATTGGATGATGACCGCAGAAACAACCAAGGCAGTAACAACGATCAACCGCAAGAGGATCAGCCATAAAACGTCTTTTCTTTTTTTCACCTTCTTATCCCATTCAAGCATACCCCTTCACCCTCTCAATACGTGGTGTTCTTCCCTTCCTTGCTCCTCCTTAATGCCCTTTTCTTCTTCCTTAAAATTTGTTCATAAGGTCAAAAATTGGAAGATACATCGAGACGACAATACCTCCAACAAGACACCCTACAAAAATGAGCAAAATCGGCTCTAAAATAGACAGGAGCGACGCCACCGATGCTTCCACTTCCTCATCATAAAAATTGGCGAGCTTTGTCAACATCTCATCCAGAGTTCCGGTTGCCTCTCCAACTCCTACCATCTGAATCATCATGAATGGGAACCTGCCTCTTTCCTTCAGAGCATCCCTCAGACTTGTCCCTTCTGCAACCATAGATCTTGCCAGCATGATATGTTCTTCGATGATGACATTCCCTGAAGTCGATGAAGTTATTTTTAGGCTCTCCAACATCGGAACGCCTCCCGACAGGAGGGTGCTCAGTGTGCGGGTCACTCGTGACAATCCAACCTTTTCGAGCAATTTTCCAAAAAGAGGTATCCTGAGGAGGAATCGGTCCACTATCCTGCGCCCAGACGGTGTTTTTCTCCAGTATCTGAAACCAAAAATGAGAACGATAATCCCGATAACAAGAAAAAGTATGTATTTCTGGATGAAGTTGCTCAGGTTTACCACGATTTGTGTAAGTAAGGGCAGCTGCGCGCCCAGCTCCAAAAAAATCGATGCAAACACTGGAATAACCTTCCACAGCATGAAAATAACAACCACCACAGCGAAGGTTAAAACGGCAGTCGGATAGATCATTGCCTGCCTGACCTGCGCTCTCAATTTCACGATTTTCTCTAAGTACTCGGCTAGCCGTCTCAACATCACATCCAAAGAACCACTTTGTTCTCCCGACGCTACCAGGTTACAGTAGAGGTCATCAAATACGTTTGGAAACTTTCGTTTGGCCTGATTCAAGGTGGATCCAGCTTCCACATCTGTTCTGATGTCCTTGATCACGCGTTTAAAGTATTTATTCTTTGTCTGCTCAGCAAGGATATTAAGACTCTGAATCAACGGAAGCTCAGCGTCTATCAGTACAGAGAGTTGTCGACTATAGATTGCCAAATCTTTCAGCCTCACTTTTTGTCTCTGGAGAAAAGGTATCTCGATTGTCTTCCTTTTGGTGGAGATGTCCATGACCTGGATCTGCTCCCGCTGCAGTGCTCTGGACAATTCATCAACACTGCGGGCCACACGGACTCCTCCGACCACATCGCCATAACGGTTTTTTCCTTTCCATTGAAATGTTGGCATTTCTTATCCCCTTTCTATTTTCTCATTTGCCCTGGAGAGAATGTCTCAGAGGTCACTTTGAGCCCTTCTCTCCGTTGAAGGATATCGGTTAACTCCTCCGGCTTTGGTGTCACATTCATAGCCGTTTCGAGGGTAATGGCCTTTTTAAAATATAGACTGGCCAATGACTGATTGAAGGTCTGCATCCCGAACTTCTCCTGTCCCATCTGCATGGAAGAATAGATCTGGTGAACCTTATTCTCACGGATGAGGTTCCTGATGGCTGGGTTTGGGATGAGGATCTCCATCGCCAGCACCCGTCCTTTCCCATCCGCTCGAGGCAGGAGAGACTGGGTAATCACAGCTTCCAGACTCATAGAAAGCATGATCCTTACCTGCGCTTGATATTGAGATGGAAATATGTCGATAATTCTCGAAATCGTCTCTGCCGCAGAGTTGGTATGAAGGGTGGAGAAAGTCAAGTGTCCTGTCTCGGCAACTGAAGAGTCGCTTCGACTGTCTCCAAATCTCTCATCTCTCCGACAAGGACGACATCTGGATCCTCTCGGAGAACCGAACGGAGAGCATTGGCATAGGACAGAGTATCCACGAACAGCTCTCTCTGGTTGACGATCGATTTTTTGGGGGTGAAAAAATACTCGATGGGATCCTCGATGGTCACAATGTGCACCCTCCTTTCTGTATTGACGTGATCAATCATACACGCCAGTGTGGTGGACTTCCCGCATCCGGTTGGACCCGTTACAAGCACCAATCCTCTAGGCAGGTAACACAGCTTGGCAAGCCTCTGAGGAATTCCAAGTTGAGAAAAACTCCACATTATAGGGAGAAACCTGCGAAAAGCTGCTGCTACAGCTCCCTTCTGCATGAATATATTCCCGCGGAACCGGCCCATTTCTTTGATTCCAAAAGAGAAATCCAACTCGTACTTTTCCTCGAATTGCTTTTTCTGCCTGTCTGTCAAAAGGCTGTACACGAGACTTTTCGTCTCAGCAGGTGTCAGCGGCGGATAATCCAGTGAAACCAGCGTTCCATGTATTCTTATCCGGGGCGGGATATGAGTTGTGATGTGCAGGTCACTTGCATCTTTCTCAACCGCAATTTGCAGTAATTCTTGAATTGTTATTCCCATATTAAACCTCCGTATCCTTTACGGTTTCTCTTAAAACCTCTTCAACCGACGTTATGCCCTCCATTATTTTAAGGAGACCACTTCTTCTCAAACTGATCATCCCGTTCCCCATGGCTTTCTTTTTGACATCTTTCGACTGGGCACGGGTTAGAATCAGATCCCTGATTTCATCTGTCACTTCTATGACCTCGAACAAACCGGTCCGTCCTTTGTATCCGGTGTTGTGACAGGCATTGCAGCCGGCTGGCTTGTAGACTTTGACTTTTGATGCCTCTTCCTCAGTGAATCCGATGTCAGCAAGGGCCTCAGGAGTCAGATTATGCTTTGTACAGCATTTCTGGCACAAGCGTCTGACCAGTCTTTGGGCAACGACAAGAACCACTGAATCAGCAATTAAAAAAGGTTCGATATTCATGTTGGCCAATCGAAGGATTGTGCTGGCAGCATCATTGGTGTGGACAGTCGAGAACACCAGATGTCCTGTCAATGCAGCTTTGATGGCGATATCCACAGTCTCAAAATCCCGCATCTCTCCGACCAGCATAATATCAGGATCTTGCCGCAAGAAACTCCGCAAGGAATTGGCAAAGCTCAACCCTATTTCATCTTTAATGTTGACCTGGTTGATTCCCGGCATGTAAAACTCGACCGGATCTTCGGCCGTCATGATATTCTTTTCCATGGAATTCAGGTTGGATATGGCAGAATAAAGGGTATTTGTTTTCCCGCTGCCGGTGGGACCGGTGACAAGGATGATCCCCCAGGGGCGAATAATGTTGCGTTTGAAGACCTCGAGCGATTCCTTTTCAAAGCCCAACTGGGTCATGTCCAGCTTGAGCATAGATTTATCCAGGATTCTTACCACGACTTTCTCCCCGAAGATGGTAGGAACACTGGAAACACGCATATCGACATCTTTCTTGTCACCGTTTTCGAGCTTCACTCTCATCTTGATTCGCCCGTCCTGAGGCAGCCTCTTCTCGGCAATATCCATATTAGAGAGTATCTTCACCCGGGATTCTTGAACTTGAGAACCAGGTTCATCATTTCATGCAGAGTTCCATCCAGCCGGTATCTGACCCGGAAATTTTTCTCATATGGCTCAAAATGGACATCACTGGCGCCCTTTTTTATGGCATCTATAAAAATGGTGTTCACGAGCGTTATGATGGGGGCCTCTTCGGTCGAATGAACCAGTTCTTCGATATCATAGTCTTCCTCTTCCTCTTCTATGATATTCACGCTGGTGTCCTCTGCCTGCTCGATCTCATCGACAATCTGTTTCACTCGCAAAGCGTCGGATGATCCATAATATTTGGATATGGCATTCATGATGCCTGATTCCGAGGCAATAACAGGCTGAATGCTCAAACCTGTGCGGAATCTGATGTCTTCGATAATGTCTAAATCCGTAGGGTCGACCATCGCAAGGGTCAGAAAAGACCGGATGCGATGGATGGGCATGATCAAATATTTTTTTGCGATCTCGATTGGAATGAGGTTGATCACATCAGGATAGACCTCGAACTGGTCAAGGTTGATGTATGGATAGCCCAATTGACGGCTGAGGGCCTGGGCCATCTCCTCCTCGGAAAGGTATCCCAGGCTGACAAATCCACAGCATTCTTGAGCTGATTATTATCCAGCAGTTTCTCTTGGATAAGAAGTTCACCTAGATTCGATGCCATGGATGTTCCTTAATCGGGTCAATTCACAAAGTCTTTGAGAATCAGAACCACTGACATTTTTTGTCATATCGGGCCATTCGTTTTAAATTGACGTTTGGGTTGCAGTCTTTTTCTCTTCATTCCTTAAGTCGTGCAGCCACAATTTTGGACCTGTTCAAAATCGCCAATTATGTTCTCAGACATCACAGGGAGCGTCAATCACCGTATGGGAGGAATGACGAGGTGATTTTTACAAAAATTGTCTCACCTCTAAAGGCTATATTTCTCCTCTGGTCTGGCGATGTGAGTCTTACGAAGTGACATTTTTTGTTACTCGTTCCCTTTTAGTCGGGGGAGTAGCTTGATTTAAGATTTTCTTTCTGTTGCATTGATATCAAGTCACAGTACATTTACAGGTGAGAAAATCAGGAACGAGGCTGATGAAATATATGACTGGGATAGATATCGAGGAAATCCCTTATATTTTTCGGCTTCTCTTCTTTTTGTGCTTCCTACACACGGTAGAAGTCGGAGGTTCGAATCCTCTATCACCCACCATTCTTATTATTATTTATTTAACCTCTCTATTTCATTCTAAAACAATTCATTTCACCACGAGTAAGATGTAGTTCGGCACATAGTCATCCCGTGCGATGTAAATAGGGAATCTATCGTTGCAATTTCCACCGGTAAAGGTCACTGTCAAATCGGGTTCGGGGACAACGAAGATATACTGACCGCCGTTACCGCCAGCATAAAAAACATTTACTGTGCGGCCCTTGTAGTGAAAAGCCATGACCTACCAGGCATAGCCATATTGTATACCTCAATTGTCGTAGAGCAGAGAGGTCCCGTTGCAACTTTTTGAAGTGATTAGGGGTATATGAAAGTGAAGGCCGGCAGCAGGGATTTCCAGCTGTCAAATTTTTCCTTGCAAACTTTCTCCGGCAAGGTTACAATTTTTATTGGGACTGAATCCTCAGCTCGGAGTCCCAGGGTGATGATGATCAGCAATCGGGATGCGGTATTCTTTCCTTCTTCCTCACTTGACCTTCGACATTCCCTTTGCGGGTGGGAGGCATGCTCAAACTGATCAACCTAAAGAAATTCTACCGGATGGGGGAGACCACGGTTCGCGCCCTTGACGGAATCGACCTCCACATCCGGCCGAACGAATTTGTCGCCGTGATGGGCCCCTCCGGCTCGGGGAAATCCACGCTGATGAACATCCTGGGTTGCCTGGATACGCCGACCGAGGGCTCATACGTCCTCAAAGGGAAAGAGGTGAGCCATCTCAACGACGACGAGCTGTCCTTCATCCGGAATAACCATCTGGGATTCGTGTTCCAGAACTTCAACCTGCTGTCACACTACACGGCCCTCAAGAACACGTACCTGCCCTTGAAGTATTCCTCCGAAAGCGCGGCAGTCGGCATGGAAAAAGCCGCCCGGATGTTGGAATTGACGGGGCTCTCCGGACGCATGGACCACCGGCCTGCCCAGCTCTCCGGCGGGGAGAGCCAGCGGGTGGCCATCGCTCGCGCGCTGGTCAACGAGCCTGATATTATCCTGGCAGACGAGCCGACCGGAAACCTGGATTCCGTGACGGCGCACGATATCATGGCGCTTCTGCTGAAGCTCCACCTTCAGGGCCAGACCATCGTCATGGTGACCCACGAGACCGACATCACCGCCTACGCGGGTCGGGTCATCACGCTGAAAGACGGGAGAATCATCAATGATTCCCGGAACTCCTGAATCGAATCCCCGACTATGGGGAAAGGCCTCGCCGAGTCGAAGAATGCGCGTCCGGGCTGCTCCAATCCTGGCGGCCGTCCCCGTTCTGATTCTCACCGCCTCTCTGGTCTTCCTACTGGACCGGAATGGCCGCTCACCCCGCCCCGACGAGACCAATCCGAGCGTGACACAAGGCAGCTTCCATTCCACCGTCGTTCTTAATGGAAGCCTGACCGCTCTCCGCTCGGAGGAATTTAAAGTCCCGATCACGGAAACTTGGCGTATCCAGCTCAAGTGGATGGTGAAGGAAGGCGAATCCGTAAAACCCGGAGATCCCGTGGTCCGGTTCGACACCGCCAATATCGCCTCGTCCATCGAGACCGCCCAAGATTCCCTGCGGGCCAAATTAGAGGAGCAATCTCAGAAGGAATCCGAGTACGAAAACCAGAAGTTCGAACTGGATGTCGAGGTGAAGAAGGCCGAAATCGACAACCAACAAAAATCGCTTGACGCGTCGATCCCCGAAGGGCTTGAATCCAAGTACGAGTACGACCTCAGGCAACTCGAAAAGAAAAGGAGCGACCACATCCTCGCTAGCGCCCGGACGAACAGGACCGTCAAGCTGGCCGAGTTCGAAAGCAAGCTCAAAACCCTCGCTATTGAAGTCGGGGAACTCGAAGCCAGGCTGAAGAAGCTGAAGGACAGCCTGAATGGCCTGATCCTTGTCGCTCGTACCGAGGGCGCGGTGCTCTATGCCGTGGACGACTGGACCGGCCGGAAAGTCCAGGTGGGCGACACGGTGTTCGCGACCTATACAGTGGCCACCATCCCCGACCTGACTTCGCTCTTCGTCCAGGCCTGGATCAGCGAAACCCATATCCAGCGCATCAAGACAGGGCAAAGCGTTGATCTTTATCTCGACGCCTACCCGGACAAACAATACAAAGGAATCATCCGGGAAATCTCAAGGAGCGCCGAGCCTGTCCGACGGTGGGGAAGATCGCACTACTTCCGGGTTGATATCGAAATAGAGAAACTCGAACCTGACATCATGAAGCCCGGGATGAGCGTCAGGTGCGAAGTCCGTGGCACCGAACACAAGAACGTCCTGCTCATTCCGCTGGAGATGACGTCGTTCGACGGGCAATCCTTCTGGGTCAGACCTGCCGGCGGCGACGCTTTCAAGCTGACGGCCCTTGATTACAGCGAATTCGCGGTCGCAGCGAGAGTTCAGGACAACCCTGCCCTTAAAGCGGGAATGGCGCTCGCTCCGCTGGGACCGGTCCCGCTGAATCTCCAGGAAACGAAAAGCGATGAAAAGAAATAAGCGGATCGAATCGTCACCGGCTCTTTGCGCCATCCACGCGGCAGCCATGGCGGTGGCGCTCGCGTGTGCGTTCTCACTTCCTTCCTGTTCCCGCACGAGCAAGGTCCGAGCGGTCAAAATTGTCAAGGCCTCCTTTGATATCAAGGTCCACGCCACCGGACAGCTCCAGTCCGCAGCATCCTTTTTTGTCGGCGTCCCGTCCGTTGAGCGCGTTTGGCGGTATACGATCTCCTTTATGGCCCCGGAGGGTAAAGTGGTAAAAGCGGGCGACTTAATTCTCGCCTTTGACGCCCGGGAAATCACACAGCGGCTCCAGCTTAAGCAGGCGGAACTCGACACGGGTCTCAAGGAACTCGAAAGGATGCGGCTTCAGGAAAAGCAGACCTTGGAAGATCTCAGCCTCCAGTACGAGGAGGAGAAGGTCAACAAGCAGAAGGCCGTGGGGAAAGCCGATTACCCGGAGCACCTGATCGCCCCGATAGAACTCCAGAAGAGGAAAATGGAGCTCGAGCTGGCCAACCTGCAAGAGAAGCTGTCGGAAAAACGCCTATCGGCCCAGATCTCGGGAATGAAGAGCCGGATTCAGGTGCAGGAATCAAAAGTCCGGTTGCTCACGGCCGAAATGGAACGGCTCGAACGCGATGTCAAGAAGATGAACGTCCTGGCTCCCAAGCCTGGAATTGTGGTCTACACGCCCGACTGGAACGGCAAGAAAAAGGTCGTCGGCGACACATGCTGGATGGGCGAAACCATCCTCGAATTGCCGGACCTCGGCCGGATGCAGATGAAGGCCGTGATCCTTGAAGTTCAGGCGGGCCGGGTTCAGACCGGGCAGCAGGCTGAGGTCCGGCTCGATTCTAATCCGGACCGGGTGTACAAAGGCATAGTAACCTCCATGGGCAATGTCTTTCGCGTCAAATCGGACAGCCAGCCGGCGATCGTCTTCGATGCCGTGATCGACCTCTCCGAGTCCGATCCCGGGCTGATGCGGCCGGGCATGGCGGCCGGCGTCGACATTATCATCTCTTCCAAAAAAGACGTCCTTCAGGTGCCGGAAGCCGCAATCGTCTACAACGAAAGCGGGGCCGCAGTGTGGAAAAAAGGCTTTCTTTCGCGGAAGCTGACGCCGGTCACCCTTGGGGTCCGGTCTTCGGGAATGGTGGAGATCCTGAGCGGACTCGCAGAGAATGACATTATCGTCATACGAGCGCAGGAGGCTGGGGCCGGGCAATGAGATCAATACGTTTGTTCGGTGCACTTTTCCTGGTTGCGCTTCTCGCGACGTCCTGCGCCCGACCTGGAAGCGCAGACATCGCCAATGTGACTGTACGAAAGGGAACTTTCGAAATCCTCATCCCTGCGTTCGGCGAGCTGCAGGCGGCCAAGTCCACGCCGATCGTCGTTCCGCCCGAGAACAGGTTCGGTCTCCAGACAATCGCCTGGACGGCCCCCGATTACTCAACGGTGAAGAGCGGCGAAGTCGTCATCCGGCTGGCCAGCACGGAATTGGCGGACCGCCTGCGAAACGAGCAAGCCGAAATGGCCAAGCTCAATCTCGAAATCGCCCAGAAGGAGAAGCAGCTCCAGAAGGAAAAAAGCGACCTGACGGGCCAGATTTCCATCACGGGGATCCAGAGGGAACTCGCGGATGTCTACGCTGCGCGGGACGAAAGGATCTTCCCGCGGAACAAGATCATCGAAGACGCCATTGATCTAAACTATCAGACCATCCGAGAACAGCATTTCCAGAGGAAACAGGAGCAGCTGGAAAAGCGTATCACAGCGGAAGTACAGCTTATCCAATCAAAGGCGCGCGCCCACGAAGTGAGGATCAAGCAGTTCCAAGACCAGTTGAACAACCTCGAACTCCGGGCCCCGCACGACGGCATGCTGATCATCAACAAAACGTGGAACGGAGAAAAATACCACGTTGGGATGTATGCCTACGGCGGAATGAAACTGGGCTCCCTGCCCGACCTGAGCATCATGGAAGCTAAGCTATACGTCCTGGAATCCGAAGCTTCGGGGCTCAAGGAGAGCTTGCCGGTCTCGTTGAGGCTCGATTTCGAGCCCGGGCGGATCTTCACCGGCAAGGTTACCGGAATCGATACGATCGCCAAGCCGCTCAGCGAACAGAGTCCGTTGAAGTACTTCGAAGTCAAAGTCAGCCTCGACGTCACCGATCCTCGGCTGATGAAGCCGGGGGTCCAGGTGAAAGCCTCCATTTTCGTGGAGAAGCTGACCGACGTCATCACCGTCCCGAACCAAGCCCTCGTATTCGAGCAGGACAAGGCGTTCGCCTTGGTCAAAAACAGATCCGGGATCCGGAAGCGCCCCGTCGAGATCGGCGCACGGAGCCTCACTCTGACAGTCGTCACCGACGGACTTAAAGAGGGCGAGGAGATCCTGCTGGGCACTCCGGGGGGGGAGGCCAAAGGAGACAAGTCGTCGTGAAGATGAAGTTCGATGTCGCGGAATCGGTGGAATCTCTCCTCCATCACAGGCTGCGGACTCTGCTCACGCTGCTGGGGATGATTTTTGGGGTGGGGGCGGTGATCGCCATGCTGAGCATCGGCAAGGGAGCCGAGCGGGAAGCGCTGCAGCTCATTGATACCATGGGCCTGCGCAACATTATCATCAAGGCGGAAGTCTTCGAGGAAAGCAAGCTCAAGGAAATCCGGGAGAACTCGCCAGGATTGACCCTTCAGGACCTCAACGCGGCCCGTGAAACGCTGCCCTTCTTGAGCACGTATAGCGCCAGCAAGCAGGTCAAAGCCTTTGCTATCTTCAGCCAGGCCGGAGAGAGCGATGCCGAGGTCTGGGGCGTAACCCCGACTCATTTGGAAATGGCCAACCTGAGTGTGGGCGCGGGTAGGTTCCTCCTTCCGTTCGATGACCTCGTCTATGCCCATGTGTGCGTGATCGGATCGCGCGTCGCCCAGATCTTGTTCCCCGGCGAATCGCCTCTCGGCCAACAGGTCAAGATCAATCATGTCTGGATGACCGTGGTCGGAGTGCTGAAAGACAAGAACCTCCTCAAGGACGAATTCCAGGGCATCCCGCTCAAGGGCGAGCAGAACAACATCTATGTTCCGATCCAAACCGCGCTGAAGGTCTTCCGATTCGGGGATTATGAATCCGATCTCGACGAATTCCGGGTGCAGGTCAAAAAGGAAATCTCGAGCGCTACGGCTGCGGCGACCTTGTCCCACCTGATGAAACGGCGTCACAAGGAGATCGACGACTACGAGATGATCGTGCCCGAGGCTCTGCTCGAGCAGCACCGCAAGACCCAGAACATCTTCACGATTGTCATGGCCTGCATCGCAGAAATCTCGCTGCTAGTGGGTGGGATCGGCATCATGAACATCATGCTGGCCACAGTACTCGAGCGGACGATGGAGATCGGATTGAGACGGGCCGTGGGCGCGAGGCAAAAGGATATCCGGCGTCAGTTCATCATGGAAACGGTTTCCATTTCAGCTATCGGCGGGGCGCTGGGAATCCTCTTCGGCTTCGCTCTGTCCATGGCCATCTCCGCGTTCACAGGGTGGCCGGTCGGCTGGACAATCACAGCCGTGTTGCTCTCGTTCTTTGTCTGTACTGTCATCGGCCTGGTATCCGGGATATATCCCGCGCTCCAGGCTGCGCGGCTGGACCCGATCGAAGCGCTTCGGCACGACTAGGACGCGGCTTTGCGTATCCCGAACCGCCCCCGAGACTTTCGGCTCAGTCCGCAGCACTGCAACCGTCAAGGACGCATTCCCGGGTGAACCCCATGGATTTCGGCCGCATCGAGATGCCGAACAAGGGCGAACGCAGACGGGGAAATATCTGTCGTCGAATGATTCGGACACACCCTTAAGCAACAATTTTGCTCCTTCATTTTACTCCTAGCTTAGACCTCTCCCCGTGTGCCAGCCGTGTGTCAGAATTTGATAAGACCTCTTTAACTTTGGATATGGTTGATTAAAAGGAAAACATAATCATAAAGCAGAATTTCTTGGGATTTTCCATAGGTAACAGGTATGCCGGAGGAGGGATTCGAATCCACACTCTGGTCTCCCAGAACTAGATTTTGAGTCCAGTGCATCCTTTAGAGCATAGATTTTTCATTTCTCTACCAACAATATGGCGTATAGATTTGCCATTCGTTTGCCATTTTAGGCTGAAAATAATCCAAAATACTAAAATCTGGCTAAACTGTACTCTGAGGAAAACTATCGAAAAACCAGGGGAAAATAGGAGAAAAGCCTGGAGCGGACGATGCAATTTGAACCCACGACTTCTTGACTGCCAGTTAAGCGGAGCTCTATATCCAAATATCAGTAGCAGAAATGACATTTCTCTACCGCCTATTTAGAGCAGCGATTTAACGCAAATTTGACATTTGACACTGAAAATAACTAAAAATGGCATAAGCTGACTGAAAACAAATCCTAAGGAAAACGTTTAAAATAAGGAGTTTAACTGGCGCGCCTGGAGAGACTCGAACTCCCGACCCGCTGCTTAGAAGGCAGCTGCTCTATCCTACTGAGCTACAGGCGCGTAAATGACTTTCAAGCCCTCTCACTATAGCGCAAAGCTGTGCATTTTTCAATCTGATCTGTTAGCATATCTGTTTCCATTATATAGGAAGAACCATAGAAATATAGATGCTTCAATGAGAGAAACAATCGGGGAGAGCGGATTCGAACCGCCGACCTCCTGCTCCCAAGGCAGGCGCGCTAACCAGGCTGCGCCACTCCCCGACAAAAGAAACGATAGATGGAGGATTAATGAACAGTACCTCTATATTAGAGAATGTATATATTACATGTTTTTTCGCAAAATGAAAATATCTAAAATATACTCCTTTTTTATAATCCTTTCATTACATACTTTTTATATTATTATTATGACTACTTCCTGCCGATCTCCTTCTCGATCTTTTTCCTGTCCAGCTTGAGAAGAACAGGACGTCCGTGAGGACAAAGAGACGGATTCGAGGTCGCAAACAGCTCTTCCACAAGATAGCTCATCTTTTCACTGGGAAGCGGATGACCTGCTTTAATTGCAGTCTTGCAGGCAAGTGTGGCTAGCAGTATCTTTTTTTTATCCTGGATTTTTTCCTCACCCATTTCTTCCAGGAGGGAAAGAAAAATTTTCTGGGCTTCCTCTTCTTTGAATATATCGGGATACTCTTTGAGAGCAAAACTGCGCCCTCCCATGTTATCCACGCGAAATCCAATCTCTTCCAACAAGTCCTGGCTCTCTTCAAATCTCAGAATTTGGGAGGGAGAAAGATCAAAGACTGCAGGCAGCAGGGTCAGTTTTCGAGGCCAGTCTTTCTGCCTATCGATCTCTTCATATTTTTCGTAAAGAACTCTTTCGTGTGCATTATGCTGGTCAACGATCAAAAGCCCTTCATCGTCTGCAATTACGATATAGGTATCCAGATACTGCCCTAGAACTCTGCGTCTCTTCTTCTCTTCCGATTGTGGAACGAACATTTTCGAAGTCTGATTTTCCACTCCATCCGGTTTCCTCATCAGAGGAGGCTGATATGTCTCATCTATCCTCGGACTCTCTCTCCTTTCGGGCTGAGTAAGATAGATCTCCTTTATTCCCATTTCTTTGGAAATGGATCGAGTGATTCCTCTTTGGACAATGCGAAAAATCGAGGGAGAATCTTTAAACCGTACTTCTGCTTTTGTGGGATGGACATTGACATCAACTTCAGAGAATGGAAGATTGACAAAAAGAAAAGACAAAGGAGAGAGGTCCTTTTCTATGTAACCCATGAACGCCTGATTCAAGGCAGCCTGTAACATCCTATCCTTTACAGCCCGTCTGTTGACATAAAACAGCTGCTGGCTGCGGTCTTTCCGTCCTGAAGGAGGACGGGAAACATATCCCTTGATGCGTTGTTCCTCATCCTCAAAATCGACTGGGATGAGACTTTCCAGAACGGATCGCCCATAAACTTGATAGATTCTTTCTTTTAGACTGGAAACTCCAGGGTAATCAAAAATCTTGCGGTCCCCATGATAAAGAGAAAATCTCACTTCAGAAAAGGCTAGGGCAAAGTGGGTCAGAAATCTGACTATCTGCGAGAGTTCAGCTCTGTCAGAGCGGAGAAATTTCCTCCTGGCTGGAAGGTTGAAGAACAGGTCTCTGACCTCGACACAGGTTCCTTCCGGAAAAGCAATCTCGAGTGTTCGGAGGACTTTCTCTCCTTGACGTTCGATCTGTATTCCTTTTGCAGTCCTCCCATCCGAAGTCTTCATGGTGACCCGCGATACAGCTGAGATGCTGGGAAGCGCCTCTCCACGAAAACCCAAAGTCGAAATCTGTTCCAGGTCTTCTTCTCCCGAAATCTTGCTCGTTGAATGCCGTTCGAAACAGAGGAGGACATCTTCCTGATCCATCCCATGGCCATTGTCCGTTACTCTGATCAGCTTTTTCCCACCCTCGACTACATCCACTCTAATATCGGTGGAAAAAGCGTCCAACGCATTCTCTACCAGTTCTTTCACTACTGAAAAAGGTCTTTCGATGACCTCGCCGGCTGCGATCTTCTGAAAGACCTCAGGAGGAAGAAGAATGACTTTTTTCATCGTTCCTGAAAAGCCTCTATCAAAACAAAATTTTTAACCAACCTGAATCATTGAGGCTAATCGAGAAGTACTCCCTTCGTCAAATTTGCTGCAACTTCTGTAAGCCTGACCTTCACCTCGTCTTTTTCATCAAAAGAACAGGATGGGACATGAACCTTTATATAATTCGAAGTGAGGACTTGAGCCCCTCCATTTTCTCTTTTTATGACGATGCCATCGAGGATCTGTCCCCTTAGACTCAGACAGAAGCTCTGCTTTTTCTGCTTGGACAATTCCCTCAGTCTCGAGGCTCTTATTTTCTTCAGCCGTGCATCCACTTGTTTCCAGCTGGCTGCCGGAGTGCCTGGCCTCGGTGAGTAGGAAAAGACATGAAGATAATTGAGCGGGGATCGACGAAGAAAACGGAACATGGTCTCAAAATCCTCAGCTGTTTCTCCAGGAAACCCGACGATAATATCTGCTCCTAGCGCAGCGAACGGACTTTTTTGCTTCAAAAGATCAAGTATTCTCTGATAGTCTTCCAGACTTATTTTCCTCCCCATACGATGGATAATTTTATTCGAACAATGCTGGAGGGAGATATGGAAATGTGGACATATCTTTCTGCTCGATGTGATACGGGCGATCAAGGCCTGATCTAAAAAACGAGGATCGAGAGAACTCAACCTTACCCGGCCGACCTCATCCAAGCTCTCGATTTCCCGAAGAAGATCGAACAGACTGCAATCCGATTTTTGATCTCTCCCGTAGGAACAAATGTGAATGCCTGTCAAGACAAACTCCCTGAATCCTTGTCTGCTGAATTCTTTGATCTGATTAAGGATTTTTGCCTTCGGGAAGCTGATGCTTTTCCCCCTCACGCTGGGTATGATACAGAAGCTGCAGTGAAAGTCGCATCCGTCCTGTATCTTGACCAGCGCCCGAGAACGATAGGAACGATAGTTTTTTTCCCCTCGAGACTTTAAGGATGAGAGAATCCTCTCTGCTATATATTCTTTCTCCTGGTTGAGAAAGACTTTCCAGATGTAGGGATTTCTATTCAACTCGTCTCTATTTCTCTCCGCAAAACATCCTGTGACGATGAGACGGGCTTCCGGATTCAGCCGGTGAATACGATTCATGAAATGCCGCACATCCCTATCCGCTCGGCTGGTGAGTGTACAGGTATTGATGAGGATTATATCGCTTTGAAAGGAATCCTCTATGTATCCCAACCCATGACTCTGGAGTTTATGAGCCCAAGAGAAAGCTTCAGCCTGATTGACACGACAGCCGAAGCTCTGGATAGAAAATGAAATCATAGGTTTTCCTGGATCTTCTTAGAGGCTTCTTCGACTTTGGAGGCCATCTGAATTCTGTAAGCCTTCATCTTTTCCTTTAGAGTCTGGTCCTTCAGGGCTAAGATCTGTATGGACAGGAGGGCCGCATTTGAAGCTCCGGATTTTCCTATCCCCATGCAGGCCACCGGCACTCCTTTTGGCATCTGAGATGTGGACAGGAGTGCGTCCAATCCGCTGAGGCTCGAACCTCTGACTGGAACTCCTATCACAGGCAGAACCGTACGGGAAGCTACCACTCCCGCCAAATGAGCTGCCTTTCCCGCAACGGCTATAAAGATCTCTACCCCCTGTTTTTCGAATTTCCTGATAAGATTTTCCGTCCTTTCCGGAGACCTGTGGGCGGATGTAACCTCGAGGCCGAAAGGAATTTCGAATTCTTTAAATATTTGGACCGCATCCTGTACGACTTCATAATCAGATTCACTTCCTATAAAGATGACAACTTTCATTCTTCCTCCTTTATCGCACCGATATCACGCCTCCAGTGCATGGCCTCAAAATAAATCCTGGAAAGTGCCTTATAAATAGTATCCATCGTCTCTTCCAATGTTTTTCCTGATCCACAGACATTGAGCACTCTTCCTCCATTGGTGTAATACTCCCCCTCTTTGAAAACCGTACCTGCATGGAAAATCACGACACCTGGAAAGGAGGCCGCTTCATCCAGCCCTTCTATCAACTTCCCCCTCTCGTACTTGAGAGGGTACCCACCTGAAGCCGCAACCACACATCCTGAAGTTTTGGGGCTCCAATGGATTTCCTTCCCCAAAACATTTCCCTCCACTGCAGCCAGAAGAATCTCAACCAAATCTCCCTCCATCCGCAACACCTGTGGTTGGGTCTCGGGATCGCCAAACCGGCAGTTATATTCCAGCACTTTGGGTCCTTCATCTGTCAGCATCAATCCTACATAGAGAACGCCTTTGAACTTCCTTCCTTCCTCCAGCATACGCGTTATCGAAGGAAAAACAATAATGTTCATGATGTCCTCAAACATTTCCTGGTTAATGTAGGGTGAAGGAGAGATGGCCCCCATCCCTCCTGTATTAGGCCCCTTGTCTCCATCAAAGACAGGTTTGTGGTCCATGGTTGTCACAAGAGGAAGAATTTTGAAACCATCTGAAATCACGATGAAAGAGGCTTCTTTGCCTTCAAGGAACTCTTCTACAATGATTCGATCCCCAGCATCCCCAAATTTTTTCTCCTCCATGATGGAGTGTATGGCTTCCTCTGCCCTCTTGGCATTTCTGCAGATGATAACTCCCTTCCCAGCAGCCAATCCATCGGCCTTCACCACCAAAGGAAAGGAAAATTTACCCGAATTCACGATCTTTTTAGCTTCCTCCGAAGAATCTGCTATCTCAAATTTGGATGTAGGTATTTTGTGCCTATCCATGAATTGCTTGGCAAAAATCTTACTGCCTTCGAGTTCTGCGGCATTCTTCTTGGGTCCGAATATCTTCAACCCTTTCACCTCGAACTCATCCACTATTCCCAGCGTCAGCGGGGCTTCTGGTCCTACGACAGTCAAACCGATGTCTTCCCTGAGCGCAAAATCCACAAGACCTTGAATGTCCTCGGCCTTCAAGAGAACATTCTCAGCTATGCTCATCGTTCCTGCATTACCAGGAGCACAATACAACTTATCACACAACGGGCTTTTAGAGATCTTCCATGCCAAGGCATGTTCTCTCCCTCCCGATCCAACAACTAATATTTTCATTTCATCTCACCTCGTTGCGATTCATTCTGACAAAAAAGGAATTATTCGTCAACAAAGGACAAAGGCTAAAGGGCATCTTATCCCTTAAACCTTTATCCTCGGTGATCCAAACTCAAAGGATCAAAATTCTTTTGGGCAAGACTAGAGGCTTTTCTCAAGGCTCTTGATGAATGCCTCAGCAAACGCAGGATAAGAAAAAATGCTCCGGAATATCTCACTCGCGAATGGGATGGCTTCCTGTGCAGAAAGACAGTATTTCATCTCCAGGAAATTATTCCTAAATTTTTTGGCCTCACCCTTAACATTTTTACTGTTCAGGATGATCTCGGCAATCAGCCCAGCTAATACAGCGAAGTCCTCATCCTGCATCCCAAAACGGGTCATCTCCTGAACTCCCATCCGTATCCCGCTTGGTTCCAAGAAGGTATCATCATCGGGGAGAGCTTGATAATTGGTTAAGATGTTGTTTTCTTCCAAACGCCGAGCAATATCCATCCCGTTCCCAAATTCTTTAATGCGAATGAGCACCTGATGTGTTTCTGTAAAACCGTCGTTTTCATCCCCTTCCACAGGTACCCCTTCCTCTTTAAGAGCCCTGGCAAATGCCTTGGCATTCGCTCGAACCTGTCTCTGGTATCCCTGTTTGAATTCATTCATCTCATAGGCAGCCATCAATAGTGCAAGCAATGTGCCCAGGTGATGATTGCTCGTGGATCCTGGAAAAGCCCGGCTCTTAATATCCAACCACAATTTGCGAAATTCAGATCCCTTCGGAAAGTCTCCTGTAACAACTCCTCTCTGCGGGCCGAAGAATGTTTTATGCGTACTTCCTGTAATCACATCCGCTCCCTCATTTATAGGCTCTTGGAATGCGCCATACAGGCCGAGCACATGAGCCATATCATACATGATGACAGGCCGATCTTCCCAGTCTTTGACCAAGTCCGCGACAAACTTGATAGGCTCTTGATAGATAAACATGCTCTTGCCGAAGATAACGAGCTCAGGTTTATGGTGTTCAATGAGTTCAGCAAGCCTTACTAGATCAGGCTTATAAGGATTCTCTTCCTGAACAGGAAAATTGATAACCCTTTCCTTTCCCGTTGTCGGATCTTCTTCCACAAAATTAAAGAGAGCTCCCATTGGCTGAGAGCTGAGATGTCCTCCCTTATTCAGAGCATTGTTCATGACCAGCCTCATTTTACGCATGGCCTGCCCTTCGGGACGGTCGCGATTGACAAAGCGAACCATGGCTTTGAAAACGACTTCGTTTGCCATCTGACCGCTGACCGGACGGAGTTCCACCTCTGAGCAACCAAAAAACTGCCCCAACTGAATCCGTTCCTTGGTAAAAATAAATCTCCTGCCCTTTCATGGTTCGGTGTTCTGCATACCGCCCTGCAGGGTCGGATATTTCGCACATTTTCACAAGAAGGGAAGGCGTGGACTCGGAAGGTATGAGATTGAAGGATTCTCTCTGTCGCCAAGTGTTATTCTGGATAATTTTTTGCGAAAGTGACTCAATTTTTTCTTTGAATGAAGACATGATATTTTGCTCCTTGTCTCAAAATACAAAGTTTTTTTCTTCGATTTTTGATATTTTATCGAGTCTGCTCTGATGCCTGCCTCCTTCGTACTCTGTGTCCAACCATATATCGACAAATAGAACAGCCTCGTCCAAGGGAATAACCCTGCCACCCAGAGTTAAACAATTGGAATTATTATGGCTTCGACTCACCTCTGCCACATATTCATCCCAGCAAGGCGTCGCTCGGATTCCTTTGTACTTGTTAGCCACAATAGCCATTCCTAATCCTGTCCCGCAGAATAAAATGGCCCGGTCACACTCTCCAGAAAGAACTGACTGGGTGGCTTTTTCCCCATAATCCACATAATCCACTCTTTCATCAGGACCACAGCCAAAGTCTTCGACCTCGATTCCCTTTTTAACCAGATGATCCAGGATTCCCTTTTTGAGGTCAAAACCCGCATGGTCAGACGCCATCGCTATTTTCATTCCTTATTCCTCCTAGAAACTACAAAAAGATCAAATGACAATTCATGTCATTATAACACAAATGGGGTCAGGCCTTGATAATCCGTCCACATCCTGAGAGTGCACGCCACGTACTCTTCAAGTTATTAATGCCGGATCCCTAAAGTCAACAAAAAAACCTTTTCTCGATTGGTAAGGATTCGACAGATTTGTCGCCCTAAAGGAGTCTTTGGCTCAATCAGATATGCGTTTGTCTTGAGCTCTACTGTGCTCACAAAACAAATAAATCGGTTGTGGAGGAGGTTATTTAAAGGACATAGAATTAAGGAGTGTCTTCCTGAATGAGGGCGATAGCTTCGGGCATCACTTCGATAGCCTTCTGAACGACCTGATCTGTCTTCCTGTATGCTTTGATCCCCATTTCGATCCCCCAAAATGCAGAGTGGATCTCTCTTTCCAATTCTCTTCCTATTTCTTCTCTGGACTCTTCAAATTTGCTCTCATCAAACTCTATGTTCTCATCTCTCAGGCTGGCTTTAAAATCATCGATAATATCCTGGCCCACTGTGAAATTCTGATCGATATTCTTTCTGTTTGGATCTCTGTCACCCGGGGAATTTTCATCGGGAAAGATATAATCTTTGGAAACCGGTCTTATTTTATCTTTGAATTTTTTAGCGTAGTCAAAAAAGGTTCCCTTGATGGCCATGTTATACACGAATTCTTCAAATGAGAACTTGACTTCATAATCGGGAGAGATGCCTCCTTGACCAAGGACTCTCCTTCCCTTAGCCGTGTAGGTGACTTCTCTCTGATCCTCAGGGGTTTCTTTCTGATAGAGGTAATAATCCTCATAGTTTGGGCGTGTAATATTTGGCTGTAGTGAGGGCGACTGCTGCATTCGGAGCCAGTGGAACAATGGTCTGAACCAATCCCTTCCCCCAAGAATCCTCGCCAACAATCAATCCCCGGTCATTGTCCTTTATTGCTCCGCCCAGGATTTCAGGGGCGCTGGCACTCCCTCGGTTGATCAAAACGACCAAAGGAAGATTTTCATACTGGTTGTTCTTTGAGGCAAAATATTTCCTATCCACTGCTTTATTCCGTCCCCGTATAGAAACAACCAAGGTGTCTTCCGGTAAGAAAGTATCTGAAAGCTCGATGGATTGGAAAAAAGTACCTCCTGTGTTTCCCCTGAGATCCAGGATAAGCTTTTTCATTCCCTGCTCGATCAGCATCTCCATCTTTTCTTCGAATTCCTTTGTTGTGGTCTCAGCAAAATTGCGGATAAATATATAACCGATATCGTCCTGAAGGATAAAAGCATAGGGAACGCTGTGAAGAGCGATTTCCTCTCGAACGATCGTCACGTCAAAGGGCTCATCATGCCCCTCACGAACGATGGTGATGGTGACCTTTGTCCCCTCCTCACCTCGGAGTTTCATCATGGCATCATTGGATGTTATGGGTTCTGTAGTTTCTCCGTTGATATGGGATATGACATCTCCAGATCTTATACCAAGTCTATAAGCTGGCCCCCCTTCTATCGGAGATACCACTACCAGTTTCTTATCATGTTTTGTGATCATGATCCCCAATCCATAATACTTTCCTTTATATTCCTCTCTCACCCGGTCAAAGTGACTTGGATCCAGAAAATAGGAATGGGGATCCAGCGTTTGAAGCATTCCCTTGATCGACGAATAGGCTAGCTCCTCTTGATCGATTTCTTTAAAATAATTTTGGTCGATCAAAGACATAATAGAAGAGATCTTGTTCATCGACAGAGTCCAAACATCTCCCTCCCATGCAGGGAAGGAAACAAGAGCAAAGAACAAAATCACAAAAAGAAAACTCTTTCGCTTCATTTCCCTTTCCAAATTAATAATCTTAGCAGACCCCTTAAAAATTGTAAAGCCTTGGATGGATCTTGTAGGCATTTCTATTTCTGTGACAAATGTGGCTTTTATGGATGGTTGAAGCGACTATTGAAGACCCCGTCCCAACCTAACTCAGGCATTCCTACCGTTCTTCGAGGGTGTCTGACTCAGTCAGACGGCGATGCTGTATTGAGCACGACTTTGCCAAGGGATAAGAGTTGTGGGTAAGCACGGGAACAGAGGACAAAGGAGAAGAGATGGGTGTTGAGGTGCGGAGTTCAGCGCCGTCGAGAAGGGCGGTAAAGGAATGGCGTTAAAAATCTTCACTTGAGCAAAACCATTCCCAAAAGCTGAAATAGAGCCTTCTAGTATCACGTAAATAGAGATGCTTCCATAGATCTTTACCTTCATGTGACTGACTCAAAATACCAATGTCTGATCCTGAAGTATTGACTTCTTGCCACTGACGGGCTATAGTTCTTTATCATTCTCAAAACATAGCGTGAGACAATGTTCGGAAGCATAGGTGTCCCAGAACTGATCGTCATATTGGCCATCGCACTCCTTATCTTTGGCCCCAAAAAACTTCCTGAGGTGGGAAGGTCCATAGGAAAGGCCCTTCGAGAATTCCGCAAAACATCGGATGAAATCAAGGAGAAAATCGAAGAGGAAATCCAGGCCGAAGAATTTAAAGACATAAA